>Ga0209199_1002452_pt1 | contig 19877 bp, 14 predicted proteins | sample COGITO_mtgs_1105_7_FD_184805 | JGI IMG/M metagenome (GOLD analysis project Ga0209199, IMG submission 184805) | Pelagic marine microbial communities from North Sea - COGITO_mtgs_110523 (SPAdes) (version 2) | ecosystem: Environmental > Aquatic > Marine > Epipelagic ...
CGATAAACTACCCAGTACACCGACAATTTACCTAGTATATACCATCTATTGACGAATTTGATATCAAATTCGTCAATAGATGGTATATACTAGGTAAATTGTCGGTGTACTGGGTAGTTTATCGGGAAATTATGGTAATTTTCCTAATAAATAAAAATTAAATAATTAATTATTTAATTAATAAATAAATAATTTTGGGTAAATACTAGGTAAATTGTCTATATACTAGTACTTTAGGTGGAAAATTACGGTATTTTCATGATAAATGATAAATGATTAATTTAATTAAATAATAATATTTAAAAAATAGTATGGAAATTATCTAGGTTAGTCTTTGTTAAGATTTGATGGATGGTGGTTAAAGTGTCTTCTGGGGATTTATTTAATATTTGTGTTTTTATAAAAATATCAGATAAATACTTTGTTAAGATTTGATGGATGGTGGTTAAAGTGTCTTCTGGGGATTTATTTAATATTTGTGTTTTTATAAAAATATCAGATAAATACTTTGTTAAGATTTGATGGATGGTATAAAAGTGTCTTCTGGGATTTATTTAATATTTGTGTTTTTATAAAAATATAAGATATTGACTTTGTTAAGATTTGATGGATGGTATAAAAGTATCTTCTGGGAATTAATTTTTAATGTAAAAAATATATGGATTATTTTACAGTTGTCTTTTTTAAGTTGTCTTTTTTAAGTGTTAATGGATTTTCATGTATAAAATGTGGTTTGATATAATTGATCAGTTTAGATATATTTCAATTGAAATTTAGATATATTTCAATTGACTAGAAATCTTTGAAGAAAAAAGTATATATTTTTAATTGGTCATTTTTAAATGACTAGAATTTGGTCTAGTTTAGTTGTTCATGAAAAAATCACTATATTTTTATTGTCAAATATATTTATCGTTAAAATTACCGATACTTCCTATATACCCCGAGTACGTCCCTACAATGACCGGCCCCGAAGTTAATGGGACTTGTTTATGGGATGGATATAAGACTTGTGATGGATTGGTCACGGTTTAATACTTGGTGTTAAATATCATCACATATTTATATAGACTTTTATAATGGTATTATTAAAATACAATAAATTGGTTAGCTAGATGGGAGTACTAGAAACGATGGATGGTCAAATGGGGTTGGTTCGTGTACTGGTACACACAAACAGTTTTTGTCTCGGGTACGGACCTTCTATTTCTCCAATCAATATCGGGCATATATCATTCATTATATTTTTTTGATATGATATTTTGGATTAACTAGAAACCGGGGATGAGCTACATGAATACGTGTCTCTTCTCACTAACCTGTCTCTTTTCTTGTCTCTTCCCATCTCCGTCTATCTCCCTTCTATTATATATACTTTCTTTTAAAAGAGATAAAGAGATATATAATAATAGGGACTGGGGGAATTGGAGGGAGTAGAGATGATGATGATATAGAGAGGGTATGAATATATGGAGTGGAGATTTGGGATCTAGGAATGGGAACATCACTCTTTTTTACCAATGTACGGAACCCACATTTATGGGGTTTGAAACTCGGTGCAAAGTGAAAAACCTTTTTATTTTTTATTTTATTTTATTTTTTCCCTATAACCGGTTTATACTTGTATCTTTTGTATATTAAGTATCTTTTAAGAGTATAGAGAGAGTATATATGGATAATTAACGGAAGAAAAAATGTACATAAAATAGTTAGAAATGTACAAGTATGAGTTTTGTGTACATTTTTATTATATGATTTTATCACTGTCTTTCTCATCCCGACTATCTATCCACACCATACCATCTATTTATAAATAATTGGAATACTATTGACACCAGTAGACGGTAATGTCTTAAATTTTGATTTTTTAAAAATTACATCAACTGGATTCGAATTCAAATTTCTTGTTTCTGGATCTAGGTTTCACTTTTTAGATCTAAAAAAAATATAGTAAAACAATCATTATATATTTCCAATGGGTATGTACACACGAATGGATTTAGTCCAGTTAAGACCCCTTCTATTTATCCATACATTATCGGGTGTTTGCTACAAGTCTACTTTTTCATATGATAAGTGGGCTTCGTTTAAACTAACGGCTATTCGTTTGGATATCCTGTTTTTTTCAGTCATGGATATACCACTAGCTAAATAGTGTGTTAGGTATATACTCCTATACATATGTGGGTTAACCTTTTTACCCGATATCTTCACCATAGTACGAGAAACCACATTAGTTAACGAATTTGGTGGGTATGCTATGGATTTGCCTGGTACTTGATATAATGGTAGTAATACCCCCGGTTTGAAATCCGGACGGCTCGTAACATAGTCCATTAGAGACGGGTAAATAGTAGATGGTAATGACATGGTCTGGATACCGTGGGTTTTTATGGTCTTAAAATTATTGAATAGTAATTTACATTTTTTAACGTCGTCATCCAAAACTAGATAGTTAAATTCATTTGATAAATCTTCTATATTTAATTTTGTATGGGGTTTATAGATGAATTTCATAATGGCTAACTCCCCCAGTCGTCTGGGTAGAAATGCCAGAAATGTCAATAATGATTTTTTTAACTTACCATCAACTAGCTTGTCAAATTGATATCCCGTGATTAACTCTACTAATTTGGGGTACGGTATCCAATTTTCTATCTGATTAACTGATTTCTCCTGATCCATTTTCAAATCATTTACTTCCATAACCATTCTAGTTAATTGATTTTTGTATTCCATATGGACATGGCTATTTTGTCCAAATGTATTACCTGCCAAACCAGACAATAGACCAATTAGATTTGTTTTAATGGTTAGTGCCCGGTCTGTGTCCATAATGCTCGTAATAGTCTTGGGGTCCCGTATCCAATCTATATTAGGGACAGTAGTCGGTAAATTTAAAATATTTAAAATAGTTAGAAAAGAGTTACGATAAGTTTTAATAGTATTTACGGCAAGGTCCCGTGTTTCTAAATAGTGATTGAGTTGTTCCATATAGTTACAAGCTAGATATTAAATCCTTAGATATACGTCAGTACATTCATTTTTTAGTATCTAGTCATTAAAGAGGTACATCTCTATTCGGTCCAATCTATGGTTGATCATATGTATACTTTCTGGTATACTTTCATAAGAAACACTATCAATTTCGGGTATGGGACATAAAGAAGGGGTTGTATTAATCTTATCCATTAATAGTCGGTTTTCAGATTTAAGACTTACTATATCCCGTTGTAGGTCGGAATTAACATTTTCATATTTTGATAACCTAGAAACGATATCTTGACTTTTACGTTCCATTTCTAGTTTATCAAGCTTATCCACCACGTCATTTAATTGTTTTTTTAATAAACTGATTACCTGGTCCTGATTATCTGTCTTCTTTTTATATATATCATAGTCATAATTAGATACATAGCTATTATTGGCTTGGTCAACTACTAAATCAGTGATTTCCTCTTTCTGCTCCGTTGATAAAAAATCCCTATTTATATATGATTGGATTACTGGATTATCGTCTAATATATGTTGATTTTCCAATAATTGAGACATGATGGTGGCTAGATTGGGCTTACTGGTGTTTAATCTATTTTTTAGAGCTTGTCTGAGACAGGTCTGGTTTTTATAGGTATTCGTCAGTTTTTTATGATTGTCTACTAGTTCAATACGGTTGTCATGTAGTATCTTGATCAAAAAAATAACAGCCATTAAATATCATACCTTTTTTTTTATGACGTAATTAACCCCTTCTGACCCTTGGATATCGTAGCCCCTAAGCCCGATAACGTATTAAGTAAAGGTATGAAACTACCATTCCATATCTTAAAGTGACTTTTTTTAAACTCACCTGGTTTTCTTGGAATTTTCTCTTTGGTAAATATCTGGTCATAAATAAACTGGATATCTATCCGTTTCTGTTCGGGAAATATATCCTGGTCATCTTTACAGTCGTCTAAATCACCTTGTAGATTAGATACCAGTTCGTTTAATTTGCTATTTTTGGAAGTTAACTGGATTATCTCATCACGACTTTTGAGACTATCGTCTTCTAGTTGTTTGATTTTATCGTTGAGTTCCTGAAATTTCACAAGATCCCCCCCTATTTCGGCTGGCACGGTTTTTTTACAACTACTATCAATTACATTATAACAATAAGTAAGACCCGTTTGTTTAATCCATTGAACAACTAAGGCACGGTACACATCCTCATATTGACTTGTTTTTTCCGGATTTCTTTTTATAGTACGACCGAGAGCACAAGCCATACAATAACTACTATAACATTTAACGGGTAACTCGTCTATCTTATCTTTAGCATAATCACTATAGAAGACGTACGGTTTTACTACTCTTGTGGCTTTCTTGAATAGGATTGGCATAGTATCCCATCTAGCTTCCCTACAATTATTACATTTATAGTAATTATCGAGGTATCCAATCAATTGCTTCTCATTATTGATATGTCCCCTTTTTGACTTGTTAGACATGTATATTAACTAGAATTAAAAAAAGCATTCCTTAACAAAAGTACCATATCAATTTTTAATTATTTTAGTCAATCCATCAAATCTATAACGGTGGTCAGTTGATTATCGGTAAATTCCACACGTTCGTCTAAATCACCTAGCAACCCTCGTAATTGAGCCACTTCTAATTTGAGTTCATTAATGTCATCGTTTAGAATCGTAATTTGATCAAGTTCCTGCTTGACCTCAGTGATATCATCAACCATTTCCACTAAATCACCGTTAAGTATATATATACTATCCATTACAGTCTCATCCGTTTTAGTAGGACCATTATCCATCTCTTGTAATTTATTGGATATTTCACGATTAGTTAAACACTTTATATGGGATTTCACTTTAGCCCCCCTTGCTTCTCTGGCTTTAGCTAGGTATTGTCGTTGTTTAGCTTTCCTGGCTTCACTATAGGGACGTCTCTTTGAAAATACATTTTTTCTATCTAGTTTATTCACCATTAGTAATGTTACTATAAAATTAATACAATTAACACGTTATATCTAAAAGTATGGTAAAATATTATAGGTTTAAAATACAATGATTTAGATAGACGGACTGTTAACGGGGTTGTATATATTTTATCATAGATTAATACCCAAATTAAAATTAATGGTATTTGGATGGGTATGTTTTTACTTAAATTTAGATTGACGGACTGTTAACGTGATTGAGTATATCTTTATCATAAATGAATACCTAAATTTATAAAGGTTTGGAATTTTCAAAAAGTACAATTTTAACGGAGACCTTTAGACGGTACGATAAGAGATGGTAGTATGGTCCACCTATGGTCAGTCAATGGAAAAAGAGCCGACCTCATCACGAAACCCCCCCATCCTCGGTCGCCCGGATGTGCCCCAGACTTTTTGTAGGGTCGTAATGGGAATTATATAAGAGTTGGATAATTTGAATTGTTTGACAAATGGCTGTATCCACGGTTTATATAGGGACTATTACGGTCCTACAAAGGGATTGGGCAAAACTCGGGCACGTACAAAAAGTTGGAAAAGTTGGAAAACCGTACGAAAAGTTGGAAATTTGGAATTCGGGGTGGATACACACATCCAAAATATTTCCAACTTTTTTTATCACACCGACTATATCCGTTAATATACCGTATAAACCCGAAAGATATCAATTATTAAAAAAGTTGGAAATTTGGATGGTCGTCGGAATCCAAATCCCGATCCCGACGGAAATCATATTTTTAACTTACCGGACCCGATATACCCTAACCAGTACGTTCGGTAAGCCACCCTTTATTTAAAAAGTTGGAAATCCGGTACCCACATTCCTATATATAAAGATTAGAGGACCGATTTTCCAACTTTTTAAAAGTCTCAGTTCTTCCTCTCTCTTTATCTAAACTTTTTTCAAATTGGTGTTCGGTATATGAAATTCACCACATCTAATCACGTCATATTTATATCTAAATAAACTATAGGAAAACATTAATATGGTGGTATCATTAAACGAAAACAATATACGGAAACGGATGCAAACCTACGAACCAGTCGATAAAAAGCATGTGGAGAAATATACCAAAAAGATGAGAGGGAATTCACATTTGTACTTAGAAGAGAAGGCACCAATCTTTAAAGGTGTCTTACTATTGGATATTACCAACAATACTACTTACGAATTATCAATCTATGTAGTTATTGCTTATGGATGTCTTGACTTAGACACATTAAAAAAAGGTATGGAATATTTAGACGATAATTCGGATAAAATTACAGAGTATGAATATCTCCATCTGTGTAACCGTTTAAGACACATCTATAAGTTCATCTCTCGTTGTCGTATGTTGGTCTAAATCATACACTTGTCCATCACATTTACCATCATCATCATCATCATCAACCGTAATTAATAATCCACTTTCTTTGCCAAAATTAAATAACCTAGTACCAAAGGTTTCATCTATGGTTTTTATATACGTCTCATTAAGGTCATACATATTACCATTTAGATCATAAGTGATTGTTTTACCGGCACGTTCCATTTCTTTGGCTAATTTTAGATACCGTAGTTCTTTAAACTGACTTTTCAATTCTAGTCCATCTGTCTTATCAAATAGTTCAGTTACTTTAACTGTATAATATCTAAAATCAAAATTATGATCTAATGTAGATGGTTTTTCTTTATTAACTAGACTGTATTTGCTGTCACCTGCTAATAATTTGGTGTAAAAGGCTTCTTGATCTTTCCGTGGTTGAGATTTATATGGAATTTTAATGGTCTTGTCCTTAAAAGTGAGATTGGCATAATTGACCTTTAATGTAACTTCTAACCCCATTATTCTCCATAAACTATTAGTTAAACCGGTTATACTTGATCCTCTAAAATCTTCACCCAAAATCTTTAATTCTTTCTTACCAACTAAATTAAACAGTTCATAACCGGATATCGTTGGACTGGAACGTAATCTAGCTAACACCGTTTCTAAAATTTTGATAGGTGGACCATTAGATTTACTACCTATATCCAAGTACTGATTAGTGGCTGTTTTTAGACGTGATAATTGAGTAACCTCTTTTTCAGTAAATTTAGATGGATCCACACCAAAAAATTCAGCATTATAAGCTAACTCTCTTTGAATGTTAGTAGATTTATCCGTTATCTGTTTGACGGTTTCACGTGGTAAGGCTGCCTTAGCCTCATTAATTATGGCATTTTCGTACTGCTTTAACTCTAATATACGGTCGGCAATCCAAGCCTTCATAGTTTTAGATTGGTCCCTAATCTCAACTATCCGGATGCTGTTATTCAACCCACTATATAAAAATCCCTTTTTAGTATAATTGTCTCCCAACATGGTAGTAAAAAAACTTTGTAAAAAACGATGATTACAGTTGTCGTGACTAACCAGTTTGGATTTGGTGATATTACTAAAATGATCTACTTCGGTACTAGGTGATTTCCATTGTGCTAGAGCTTCTACGGGTGTCTTAATCGTGTCGGTATCTATCACATCGGGAATGATTGTTATGGGTTGTAATAATTCAGTTTCAATACGTCTATGACCTGTCACTTTCATATTTTTACCTACGTAGATTAAATGTATCGTGACATCATTATCACCTTCATAATTCCGGATACGTCCAATCATTTGGTTTAATGTTTTGGCATCGTCTCCTGATGGAGTAATGTATAGAAAAATATCACTAAATTTATATTGGATATCAATACCAATACCTAAAGCCGATGTATAAGCTAGTAATTTACATTTGGAGTTCTGTAAATGTTCATTTAGGTTGGAGCCACGTGAAAAGTTAGATTCATCTCCTCCAATGAAACACTCAAAGCCCTTGGTAGATCCAGTAATACTCTTATATAAACCCTCTAACGTATTAGTAGCAAGTTTATTAATATTTGATGTACTTTGAAAACTCTCAGTACTAACTATTCTACTTTTGGATTTACATGGATAAGCTATGGTTTTTGTCTTATCTTTAATAGCTTCCATTAACATCACTTGGAAATGATCCCAATTAGTATATAGCTTAAAATTTAGATGTCGGTCGTTCCTAGAGTTAATGACTAGTTCAGTATTGGGTGTTAATTGATTAATATGTTTGTAGTCTTCTTTGTCCATTAAACCATCTAGATACAAGTGACGATCAGTTGGTAAATCTACGATGGCTTGATATTCGGCTTTGGTATTAAGTCTCTTTATAATAGTAGATATTTCATCATAGATTATTAAATCGTACTTTTGAGCTGCTGCTAATCGTCGTAAACTTAGATGACAAACGATAATTCTATGATAATCTTCTAACCCTTCTTTGATTTTTTGATTTTCATCTAGGTAATTTTCAAACCCGATTTCCTGAAACCGATTAAATACATCTACACCTAGTAATCTTAACGGTACTACGAAACAAACCCGAGATTTCCTGCCCAACGATAAATCTAACTTGTTTATTAAAGTTTCTACTAACTGTGTTTTGCCAGTACCAAGACCCGACTTGATAGCTAATCCACCACCATCATTAATGAGTTTTGATAAACTAACATTTAAGGTGTTTATATCATCTCTTTCTTTTTGGCTATTGACTTCAAATAGCTGGTCAATATTGTATAGATATTCAAGATGGATTGTATTAGCTTGTTCTACTAGCTCAGGTGTTAATAAATCCAAACATGCTAGCAATTTAGACCGTTTACAATTGGGACATGTCACTCTAAGTGCTCCCGATAATTCATTATAGTTAAGATACTGTTTAATGGTGGTCGTAGGTGAATAGCTATCCGGTTGATGGTTGATCCCGAAGATACAAGTTCCAACTCCAGTTACATAGCCACTATCATATTTTAGGTGATCGTACCCCATTTTAGCTAAAATAGTGGTGTATGGATCATTACGTTCTAGTCGTGTCTTGGTAACAAACCCCACTTGTTTCTTTACTAGGTGGTTGCTAAATATTTCATTAAGACCGGCTTGGACTGGTATCTTATTTTTGGGATAAAGTTCATATGTTTGACTTCCGTATGGGCATACAAGATAATTCTTTATCAGTTTAAGTCTCTCTTGTCTAGTTTGAAACTTATTGGGTTTAATTGGAAATGGGCTTAATGGTGTTAAAAATGTACCGTCATTTGGGAATTTCTCAGTTAATGGCAGTCTAAACGAACCATTCTCCCGATATACCCGAGTGTCCAACATATCCATATCTATCCAACTGACTAACTCTTTTATTAGTTTCATATTGGCAAATACTAATAGTTTATCATCTACATACTTAGTAATAGTCATGTGGATACTGAGATAATTGAAATCTTCTCCATTCCGTTGTTTAACCCGACAAGATTTAGCTATAAAAAAATCATCATTGGTAATAGTAACACCATATTGTGTGTCAAATATATGGATTAATTCATTAATAAGACGTGTACTAATTTCATTGTACTTGTCATGGATATCGGTATCTAGTGGAAAATATCCATCTATATCAAAGAATGGTTTAATTGGACCAGTTAAGGTTTCCCAAAGATTATGAAAATACCCACCCTTCCTAAATCGTGGTGTCTCACTCTGGGTATTTGAATATTTATCAATATCATTAACTGGAAATCTTACCCATGAAAATCCTCCATCTTTTGTTTGTTTGATCTGCCCCACGAAATCTAAAGGGGTTTTATCAGTGATAATATTGGATAGCTTATAATCACTAATAATTGACATAATTAAGATTGTATCTATTAAATCAGAAAGGAATTTTTTTAAATATAAGTTTCCTTGACGATTAATTAAATCTGTAAAAAAATGACTTAAAATGTCCTAGATGTAATCATCCATGTTAATCGTAGTATTGGGATTAGACCCGATATGATAATGGAAGCTACATGGGTTTAGATAGGAAACTGCCCCAGTTGCTTCCACAACTGATTTAATGGGTGAGCCCCAAAATTCCAACTGATCATTATCCATCTTGTCTACAGAAGCCTCGTCTATACCGAATAATTTGGCTTGACACCGTAGTTTATCAATGACACCAGCCCGTTCCTTTTTCCGTTTGTTTTCGGCTTTCTTCCTTTCACATTCGTCCTTTCTATTAATTAGTCCTTTATCAATCCTGGTCTGGTATTTATAGCAGTCATTGTTTTTAGTTTTATTATAATAGTCTTTGCTACATTGACGATGCTTGACATTCTTTTTAACATGGCTGTATACTTTCCAAATAGCTCGGTAGTCATCATACGAAATACCGGATGGCATCAACCCCGTTTTGATATGCTTCTCGGCAGAAGTTGGTGACATACGAACCCTTGGAGCATTGGCTAAATTGCCCCAATTAAAAGTATGATATCGTCTAGCTAGAAGGGGGGATTTAAGAGTGAATTCCTGTAAAAATTCAGTTAATATTTCAGTCATGATTAATGTTACTGATTATTAATCATATTTTTAATCCTTAATTCAATTTTATAAAAAGCATTTTAATTACTATTGACCATATATTCAATAAATTTAATGATAGGCTTGTATAAAGTGATGGACAAATCCGTGTTACAAGCATTTCCACCATAATCCGGACCGATATCGTACAAACTAAAGAGATTATCCCACTTATGGTTACCACTCCTAGTGTTTGGTATTTGTAGCATTCCATTATTTGTAAACTGTGCAGTCATAAAATCTTCACCACACTTTATAATGTTTATCTCGTCTAAACTGTCAATGGCTCGTTTCTCAAATCGGGTATGGTGACGGCATAGGAATTTAAAATCACATACTAGACTAGGTCGTAATACTTCATAAATATCTACACAAATGCTATTCATTCCCCAGGTACTCCATGTAAAATAGTAGTCGTCCATGAAATCTTATATATATAGATTGGTCAACTTTGTTCAAGTATTTTTCTCGTTCAATTTTTTCTGTGCTAGTTACCTAAAAAAAATACATTGTTTATTGACCATCAAACTCTTTAACTACTCGGGTCTCAATTTTTTTTCCAACCGAGCTAGTGTATCCAATACGGTATCCGTCTGTTTCTGTCTATTAGTGGCATCATCACATTGAATACATTTTTTAAGCTTCTTATTGTCTTCAATTAATTGGTTGATAATCTGACTGGTAGGGATGGTCATCTATTTATTATTACAAGTCTACTAATTATGATTGGTTCAATTTTTTCTCTAAATCTGCTAGTTATTGGATTATGTGTCCAACATTGGAAACTCTTCTTTAGCTTGCTCCCACATATCAGCTACGGGAAACTCATACTCATCACCTGGTCCATTATCAAAAACATCCGGGATATATTGTAGTAGAACACTATATAGACGAGTAGCTGCTAACATACCTGAATTAAATCCATGGACCCAATCATGTTCATCTTTGTCCATTAATTTAGCTAATTCCTGTTTATACACTTTTTCACCAATCTTAGATTTAATTTGGTCTATCCTACCCTGATACTTTGAACAAGACGGGTCACTTCGGGCAAGAGATACTAGATTAACATAAAGTTTATGTCTCTTATCAATATCTTCTTTAGTTGATTTAATACAATTTTTTAACATCTTATTTTCTTCTCGTAATTGTTGTAACTCTTCACTCACAACCGATAGGGCTATATTTAATTTATCCATCCTAGAACTTTATAAATATTTCTGTTTAAATATTTTTAGTATTCAAATTTTTTTCTAGCTGTTCGAGACGGTTTAAAATGAGATCCAGCTTTTTATTGACGGTTAATTTAGACTTTCTACTATCATATCTTCTTATAGCAATCTTGATATCGTCTATAGGTAATTTAGTAATACTATTAATCTCCATAATTGACTTCCCTTCTAAATATAGGTCATATGATATTTTACCCAGTCTACCAATTAATGCCGATACTTTTCTAGATTGTATTATACATATTTCTTCTAGTGACATCCCTTCCCCAATTCTTAATAGTAAATGTTCTTCCTGGATTTTGGTCCAATATTGTCCGTGGTTACTGGGTAAGTCCATATTAGTATTAATAGAGAAAAATGTCTCTAATTTAAGACACATCCATTTATTTTAGTCTAGAGCTATAGAGTAATCACAACACTATTAGAGACTTAAAAATTTCTCTAGTTCTCTAGACTACTAAAACCATCATTTACATCATTAAAAAGGTCTATTAAAAAAGTCTATCACGTCTATAATATTTAAAAAAATACTAGTCTATATAATAAATGCCCGATACATATTGTCATAGTGATTTCTATAAATGCCCAAATGGTCTTAAGATGTCCCAATTTAACCAAATACTAGAAGACGTACAAGAGTATTATGGAGATAAATGGATTATCAAACCAAACTTACAAGAAGGTGCCGGTGGTGGTATTGACTATGAATGGCCCGAGGGTCATAAACAACCCAATAAAGATAGTTACCGACATATTTGTTGGAAACTTCATAATCACAATTATGGTCATAAGACGAGGGGAAAGTTCACTATGTGGCCCTTTAGTGATATTGATATCCCCGATGATGATTTTATTATCTACCCCAGTAAATTTAAATTTGGGTTTATGTTAAAGAGCTTCTATAATGATGACCCATTTACACGTGATGAACTTGATGATCTAAATACTATATATAGCAAGTATGGGTTGAATGTTATGAAATCGGGCAAGGTTAAAAAAAAAGATTTGGTTGATTAATCCCCATACACCAACTTGAGAGACCGATATACTTTAGTAATAGACCAATATATGGCATCTAACTGACGTTGGTCATTGGTTTTTTTTAGCATTGCTTCCAGTTTTTTAACGTGTCCAAGGGTATCTTCCCAACTGTCAACGATTTTTAAATAGCCCTCACTGACACGGTCCTGGTAGTATTTGTCATCATCAAGCCCTTGGTCAATCCGTTGTTGTCTAAACTCTAGTTCGTCACGGTCAAGGTCGTCGGGTAACCGTTCTTCTCTCTTTTGAACTCCCTCCGTACCCAATGCCATTCTTCTAGCCAAATGTAAACTCTCAGTACGTGCCCGTCCAATATACCATTCATCCCCATAAATTTTTATTTTTTCATTTTCTTTATCACCTTTACACTTAGTAGGCATTTATATACTATTCACCCTTACATAGTAAGCTCTTAAATGGTTTCAATTTTTTCTAGGTATATTTTTTATGATATACATTTAGTTACAAATCTATATTTAAAATCTTTATAATATCATATGGCTCTAACTGTTGATGAATTTCTCTTATTATTAAACAATAAACCCTTATTTGTCAAGGTCTTAAGTCACATAGAAACCTACGAAACAACATGTCTTTTAAATGACTAACTATTTTCTTACCCAATTTATTACTTTCTAGCTTGTGATTTTGACTTTTCAAATGGCTACTGAAATTCTTAACATATTTTAAACAACAATTACAGTAAATTCGTTCCCCATTATAAGGCAATGGATGTATTCGTCGGTAATACCTATTTATGACGTCCGTATTAAATTTAGATATGTCTACCACCATATACCCACCCGGCTCAACACCTAGACTATAATCATGATAGTAACTGTTACTATACCAGTCTTTAGGGTTGACCATCTTTTTACTAAATAGGCATATCAAATTAAACTCTTTATTGATCTGTACAAATAGGGTATCTAGGTCATATCTTTTATACTTTCTTTCCCATAGCCGTGGTAGTCCATTGAACGGTCCAGATGTATCATTTCCCCAACTAGAAATCACTTCAACCTCGACTGATCTGAAAAATGATATGTCATTTAACAAGAGATCTACATCATATTTGCTACTAGCCTCTTTAGCTTCTGGTATTTTGGCTTTTATCAGTCGTCTGGCTGGTGGGTCATATTTATCATGCAACTTTTGATTAAATGGTTTCCGTATATTGTTTTCGTTTAATGATACCACCATATTAATGTTTTCCTATAGTTTATTTAGATATAAATATGACGTGATTAGATGTGGTGAATTTCATATACCGAACACCAATTTGAAAAAAGTTTAGATAAAGAGAGAGGAAGAACTGAGACTTTTAAAAAGTTGGAAAATCGGTCCTCTAATCTTTATATATAGGAATGTGGGTACCGGATTTCCAACTTTTTAAATAAAGGGTGGCTTACCGAACGTACTGGTTAGGGTATATCGGGTCCGGTAAGTTAAAAATATGATTTCCGTCGGGATCGGGATTTGGATTCCGACGACCATCCAAATTTCCAACTTTTTTAATAATTGATATCTTTCGGGTTTATACGGTATATTAACGGATATAGTCGGTGTGATAAAAAAAGTTGGAAATATTTTGGATGTGTGTATCCACCCCGAATTCCAAATTTCCAACTTTTCGTACGGTTTTCCAACTTTTCCAACTTTTTGTACGTGCCCGAGTTTTGCCCAATCCCTTTGTAGGACCGTAATAGTCCCTATATAAACCGTGGATACAGCCATTTGTCAAACAATTCAAATTATCCAACTCTTATATAATTCCCATTACGACCCTACAAAAAGTCTGGGGCACATCCGGGCGACCGAGGATGGGGGGGTTTCGTGATGAGGTCGGCTCTTTTTCCATTGACTGACCATAGGTGGACCATACTACCATCTCTTATCGTACCGTCTAAAGGTCTCCGTTAAAATTGTACTTTTTGAAAATTCCAAACCTTTATAAATTTAGGTATTCATTTATGATAAAGATATACTCAATCACGTTAACAGTCCGTCAATCTAAATTTAAGTAAAAACATACCCATCCAAATACCATTAATTTTAATTTGGGTATTAATCTATGATAAAATATATACAACCCCGTTAACAGTCCGTCTATCTAAATCATTGTATTTTAAACCTATAATATTTTACCATACTTTTAGATATAACGTGTTAATTGTATTAATTTTATAGTAACATTACTAATGGTGAATAAACTAGATAGAAAAAATGTATTTTCAAAGAGACGTCCCTATAGTGAAGCCAGGAAAGCTAAACAACGACAATACCTAGCTAAAGCCAGAGAAGCAAGGGGGGCTAAAGTGAAATCCCATATAAAGTGTTTAACTAATCGTGAAATATCCAATAAATTACAAGAGATGGATAATGGTCCTACTAAAACGGATGAGACTGTAATGGATAGTATATATATACTTAACGGTGATTTAGTGGAAATGGTTGATGATATCACTGAGGTCAAGCAGGAACTTGATCAAATTACGATTCTAAACGATGACATTAATGAACTCAAATTAGAAGTGGCTCAATTACGAGGGTTGCTAGGTGATTTAGACGAACGTGTGGAATTTACCGATAATCAACTGACCACCGTTATAGATTTGATGGATTGACTAAAATAATTAAAAATTGATATGGTACTTTTGTTAAGGAATGCTTTTTTTAATTCTAGTTAATATACATGTCTAACAAGTCAAAAAGGGGACATATCAATAATGAGAAGCAATTGATTGGATACCTCGATAATTACTATAAATGTAATAATTGTAGGGAAGCTAGATGGGATACTATGCCAATCCTATTCAAGAAAGCCACAAGAGTAGTAAAACCGTACGTCTTCTATAGTGATTATGCTAAAGATAAGATAGACGAGTTACCCGTTAAATGTTATAGTAGTTATTGTATGGCTTGTGCTCTCGGTCGTACTATAAAAAGAAATCCGGAAAAAACAAGTCAATATGAGGATGTGTACCGTGCCTTAGTTGTTCAATGGATTAAACAAACGGGTCTTACTTATTGTTATAATGTAATTGATAGTAGTTGTAAAAAAACCGTGCCAGCCGAAATAGGGGGGGATCTTGTGAAATTTCAGGAACTCAACGATAAAATCAAACAACTAGAAGACGATAGTCTCAAAAGTCGTGATGAGATAATCCAGTTAACTTCCAAAAATAGCAAATTAAACGAACTGGTATCTAATCTACAAGGTGATTTAGACGACTGTAAAGATGACCAGGATATATTTCCCGAACAGAAACGGATAGATATCCAGTTTATTTATGACCAGATATTTACCAAAGAGAAAATTCCAAGAAAACCAGGTGAGTTTAAAAAAAGTCACTTTAAGATATGGAATGGTAGTTTCATACCTTTACTTAATACGTTATCGGGCTTAGGGGCTACGATATCCAAGGGTCAGAAGGGGTTAATTACGTCATAAAAAAAAAGGTATGATATTTAATGGCTGTTATTTTTTTGATCAAGATACTACATGACAACCGTATTGAACTAGTAGACAATCATAAAAAACTGACGAATACCTATAAAAACCAGACCTGTCTCAGACAAGCTCTAAAAAATAGATTAAACACCAGTAAGCCCAATCTAGCCACCATCATGTCTCAATTATTGGAAAATCAACATATATTAGACGATAATCCAGTAATCCAATCATATATAAATAGGGATTTTTTATCAACGGAGCAGAAAGAGGAAATCACTGATTTAGTAGTTGACCAAGCCAATAATAGCTATGTATCTAATTATGACTATGATATATATAAAAAGAAGACAGATAATCAGGACCAGGTAATCAGTTTATTAAAAAAACAATTAAATGACGTGGTGGATAAGCTTGATAAACTAGAAATGGAACGTAAAAGTCAAGATATCGTTTCTAGGTTATCAAAATATGAAAATGTTAATTCCGACCTACAACGGGATATAGTAAGTCTTAAATCTGAAAACCGACTATTAATGGATAAGATTAATACAACCCCTTCTTTATGTCCCATACCCGAAATTGATAGTGTTTCTTATGAAAGTATACCAGAAAGTATACATATGATCAACCATAGATTGGACCGAATAGAGATGTACCTCTTTAATGACTAGATACTAAAAAATGAATGTACTGACGTATATCTAAGGATTTAATATCTAGCTTGTAACTATATGGAACAACTCAATCACTATTTAGAAACACGGGACCTTGCCGTAAATACTATTAAAACTTATCGTAACTCTTTTCTAACTATTTTAAATATTTTAAATTTACCGACTACTGTCCCTAATATAGATTGGATACGGGACCCCAAGACTATTACGAGCATTATGGACACAGACCGGGCACTAACCATTAAAACAAATCTAATTGGTCTATTGTCTGGTTTGGCAGGTAATACATTTGGACAAAATAGCCATGTCCATATGGAATACAAAAATCAATTAACTAGAATGGTTATGGAAGTAAATGATTTGAAAATGGATCAGGAGAAATCAGTTAATCAGATAGAAAATTGGATACCGTACCCCAAATTAGTAGAGTTAATCACGGGATATCAATTTGACAAGCTAGTTGATGGTAAGTTAAAAAAATCATTATTGACATTTCTGGCATTTCTACCCAGACGACTGGGGGAGTTAGCCATTATGAAATTCATCTATAAACCCCATACAAAATTAAATATAGAAGATTTATCAAATGAATTTAACTATCTAGTTTTGGATGACGACGTTAAAAAATGTAAATTACTATTCAATAATTTTAAGACCATAAAAACCCACGGTATCCAGACCATGTCATTACCATCTACTATTTACCCGTCTCTAATGGACTATGTTACGAGCCGTCCGGATTTCAAACCGGGGGTATTACTACCATTATATCAAGTACCAGGCAAATCCATAGCATACCCACCAAATTCGTTAACTAATGTGGTTTCTCGTACTATGGTGAAGATATCGGGTAAAAAGGTTAACCCACATATGTATAGGAGTATATACCTAACACACTATTTAGCTAGTGGTATATCCATGACTGAAAAAAACAGGATATCCAAACGAATAGCCGTTAGTTTAAACGAAGCCCACTTATCATATGAAAAAGTAGACTTGTAGCAAACACCCGATAATGTATGGATAAATAGAAGGGGTCTTAACTGGACTAAATCCATTCGTGTGTACATACCCATTGGAAATATATAATGATTGTTTTACTATATTTTTTTTAGATCTAAAAAGTGAAACCTAGATCCAGAAACAAGAAATTTGAATTCGAATCCAGTTGATGTAATTTTTAAAAAATCAAAATTTAAGACATTACCGTCTACTGGTGTCAATAGTATTCCAATTATTTATAAATAGATGGTATGGTGTGGATAGATAGTCGGGATGAGAAAGACAGTGATAAAATCATATAATAAAAATGTACACAAAACTCATACTTGTACATTTCTAACTATTTTATGTACATTTTTTCTTCCGTTAATTATCCATATATACTCTCTCTATACTCTTAAAAGATACTTAATATACAAAAGATACAAGTATAAACCGGTTATAGGGAAAAAATAAAATAAAATAAAAAATAAAAAGGTTTTTCACTTTGCACCGAGTTTCAAACCCCATAAATGTGGGTTCCGTACATTGGTAAAAAAGAGTGATGTTCCCATTCCTAGATCCCAAATCTCCACTCCATATATTCATACCCTCTCTATATCATCATCATCTCTACTCCCTCCAATTCCCCCAGTCCCTATTATTATATATCTCTTTATCTCTTTTAAAAGAAAGTATATATAATAGAAGGGAGATAGACGGAGATGGGAAGAGACAAGAAAAGAGACAGGTTAGTGAGAAGAGACACGTATTCATGTAGCTCATCCCCGGTTTCTAGTTAATCCAAAATATCATATCAAAAAAATATAATGAATGATATATGCCCGATATTGATTGGAGAAATAGAAGGTCCGTACCCGAGACAAAAACTGTTTGTGTGTACCAGTACACGAACCAACCCCATTTGACCATCCATCGTTTCTAGTACTCCCATCTAGCTAACCAATTTATTGTATTTTAATAATACCATTATAAAAGTCTATATAAATATGTGATGATATTTAACACCAAGTATTAAACCGTGACCAATCCATCACAAGTCTTATATCCATCCCATAAACAAGTCCCATTAACTTCGGGGCCGGTCATTGTAGGGACGTACTCGGGGTATATAGGAAGTATCGGTAATTTTAACGATAAATATATTTGACAATAAAAATATAGTGATTTTTTCATGAACAACTAAACTAGACCAAATTCTAGTCATTTAAAAATGACCAATTAAAAATATATACTTTTTTCTTCAAAGATTTCTAGTCAATTGAAATATATCTAAATTTCAATTGAAATATATCTAAACTGATCAATTATATCAAACCACATTTTATACATGAAAATCCATTAACACTTAAAAAAGACAACTTAAAAAAGACAACTGTAAAATAATCCATATATTTTTTACATTAAAAATTAATTCCCAGAAGATACTTTTATACCATCCATCAAATCTTAACAAAGTCAATATCTTATATTTTTATAAAAACACAAATATTAAATAAATCCCAGAAGACACTTTTATACCATCCATCAAATCTTAACAAAGTATTTATCTGATATTTTTATAAAAACACAAATATTAAATAAATCCCCAGAAGACACTTTAACCACCATCCATCAAATCTTAACAAAGTATTTATCTGATATTTTTATAAAAACACAAATATTAAATAAATCCCCAGAAGACACTTTAACCACCATCCATCAAATCTTAACAAAGACTAACCTAGATAATTTCCATACTATTTTTTAAATATTATTATTTAATTAAATTAATCATTTATCATTTATCATGAAAATACCGTAATTTTCCACCTAAAGTACTAGTATATAGACAATTTACCTAGTATTTACCCAAAATTATTTATTTATTAATTAAATAATTAATTATTTAATTTTTATTTATTAGGAAAATTACCATAATTTCCCGATAAACTACCCAGTACACCGACAATTTACCTAGTATATACCATCTATTGACGAATTTGATATCAAATTCGTCAATAGATGGTATATACTAGGTAAATTGTCGGTGTACTGGGTAGTTTATCG
>Ga0209199_1002459_pt1 | contig 19835 bp, 18 predicted proteins | sample COGITO_mtgs_1105_7_FD_184805 | JGI IMG/M metagenome (GOLD analysis project Ga0209199, IMG submission 184805) | Pelagic marine microbial communities from North Sea - COGITO_mtgs_110523 (SPAdes) (version 2) | ecosystem: Environmental > Aquatic > Marine > Epipelagic ...
TCTAAAAGAACATCAAAAACAAGATCACAATCATGAACATGACCATGACCATGATCACGATCATCCTGAGGAAAAAAAAGCTTCAAACCCTGCTAAATCTGAAAAAAAGCCAAAACCTTCAGCACCTAAAAAACCTTCAACAAAAAAAGTTAGTAAAAAGTAATCACAAGTTGTATAAGTAAAAGAATCAACTTATGACGACAAATTTATTAAATCAAATGAATACTCTGGTACCAATGGTTGTTGAACAATCAAATAAAGGTGAGAGAGCTTATGATATTTATTCAAGACTTCTTAAAGAAAGAATTATTTTTTTAGTAGGACCAATAAATGATAATGTAGCATCTTTAGTTACAGCTCAACTTTTGTTTTTAGAGTCTGAAGATCCAAAAAAAGAAATTAATTTATATATAAATAGTCCTGGAGGATTAGTAACTGCAGGTCTTGGTATTTATGACACTATGCAATACATTAAACCAGATGTTTCAACATTATGTATTGGTCAAGCTGCATCAATGGGTTCATTTTTATTAGCTGCAGGTAAAAAGGGTAAAAGATTTTCTTTGCCAAACTCTAGAATTATGGTCCACCAACCTTCTGCTGGTTTTCAAGGGCAGGCCACTGATATTGAAATTCACGCTAACGAAGTTTTAGCCTTGAAGAAAAGACTTAATGAGATTTATTCAAAACATACCGGAAAATCTGTTGATGATGTGAAGAAAGCATTAGAACGTGATAACTTTATGACTCCAGATACTGCTAAAGAGTTCGGTTTGATTGATGATGTAGTTGAAAACAGATCTTAATACACAACATCTTGACACGCCACTAAACTGATACTTGATTAGTATGAGTCATCTATATTAAAGTAATTTAACTGATTCGTTTATAAATTATATGACTACAAATAATAAAAATATTCTTTACTGTTCTTTTTGTGGAAAGAGCCAACATGAAGTTAGAAAGCTTATTGCGGGTCCAACTGTATTTATATGTGACGAATGCGTTGAACTATGCATGGACATCATCAAAGAAGAAAGCAAAGATACATTTGTTAAACATCAAGATGGATTACCACCACCAAAAGAAATTTGTGCTGTATTAGATGATTATGTTATTGGACAACCTCACGCAAAAAAAGTTTTATCAGTTGCTGTTCATAATCATTATAAAAGACTTAATTATGAGAGCAAAACTAGTAAAACAGTTGAACTTTCAAAATCAAATATTCTTTTAGTTGGTCCAACAGGTTGTGGAAAAACTTTACTAGCCCAAACTCTAGCAAGAATTCTTGACGTTCCTTTCACAATGGCTGATGCAACCACTTTAACTGAAGCAGGTTATGTTGGTGAAGATGTTGAAAATATAATTTTAAAATTATTACAAGCCGCTGATTACAATGTTGAAAAAGCACAACGTGGAATTGTATACATAGATGAAGTTGATAAGATTAGTAGAAAGTCAGAAAACCCATCTATTACAAGAGATGTCTCTGGAGAAGGTGTACAACAAGCACTATTAAAAATTATGGAAGGAACAGTAGCAAGTGTTCCACCTCAAGGAGGAAGAAAGCATCCACAACAAGAATTTTTACAAGTAGACACTACAAACATTTTGTTTATTTGTGGTGGAGCATTCGCTGGGTTAGATAAGATAATATCTCAAAGAGATAAAGGGACATCAATTGGATTTGGTGCAAATGTTAAAAAAACAGATGATAAAAAAACAGGTGAATGGATGAAAACTTTAGAACCGGAAGATCTGTTAAAATATGGTTTGATCCCAGAATTCATTGGAAGACTTCCAATGATCGCAACATTAGAAGATCTTGATGAAAAATCTTTGGTTAAAATACTACAAGAGCCAAAAAACTCACTAATTAAACAATACCAGGAATTATTTAAATTAGATGGAGCTAAGCTAAGTTTTAAAGAAAATGCAGTTAAAGAGATTGCACAAAAAGCAATTAACAAAAAAACAGGTGCTAGAGGCCTTAGATCAATCTTGGAAAATATTTTATTAAAAACAATGTACGATCTTCCAAGTCAAGACAATGTAGAGGAAGTTATTGTAGACGCTAGTGCGGCCAAAGGACTATCTCAACCAATCATAGTTCATTCAAAAAACAGTAGCAAAACCAAGACTGACAAAACTTCTGCTGCTTAATTTCACGTTAATAAGTAATAAATAGCTATTGCAATATTATATTTAATATCCATATTTAGAATATGGATGTTAAAATTGAACGACCTTTATTACCGTTAAGAGATATTGTTGTATTTCCAAATATGGTAGTCCCCTTATTTGTTGGTAGAGACAAGTCTATTGCTGCCTTAAATGAAGTTATGAAAAAGGACAAAAAGATTGTTCTAGTTACTCAAAAAAATTCAGAAATAGACGACCCAAAAAAAACTGATGTTTTTATGTATGGTTGTGAAGGTAATATTCTACAGTTATTAAAATTACCAGATGGCACAGTAAAAGTTTTAGTCGAAGGAAGTAAAAGAGTAAAAATTTTAAATTTTAAAGATAATGAGAAATTTATTATTTGTGAATATGCTCATCATCATGATGTCCTTACTAAAGATGAAGATTTAATACCACTAGCAATGACTGCTGTAAGAAGATTAGAAAAACTAACTTCAATTAATAAAAAAGTATCAAGTGAAACAATTAATAATATCAAGAAGTTAACTGATGCATCACACATTGCTGATAATATTGCATCTCACCTAACAGCTACTATTTCAGAGAAGCAACAAATTTTTGAAACTATAGATGTTAAGAAAAGACTTAATTCTATAATTAAAATAATGGAGAATGAAACTAGTATTATTGGAGTTGAAAAAAAAATTAGAGGCAGAGTTAAAACCCAAATGGAGAAAACTCAAAGAGAATATTATTTAAATGAACAGCTTAAAGCTATTCAAAAAGAATTAGGTGAAATTGAAGATGGGAAAGATGAAACTTCAAGTTTAAATAAATTAATTATTAAAGCAAAAATGCCGAAAGATGTCGAAAAGAAATGCATGGCTGAGCTTAAAAAATTAAAAAATATGAGCCCAATGTCTGCTGAGGCTACTGTTATCAGAAATTATCTTGATTGGATGACTGATCTACCCTGGTATAAAAAAAGTCAGGTTGATATTGATCTTAAGAAAGCACTCTCTGTACTTGATGCTGATCATTTTGGTTTAGAGAAAGTTAAAGAAAGAATTATTGAATTTTTAGCAGTCCAAAAAAGAATGGAAAAAATTAAAGGTCCTATTTTATGTTTAGTTGGTCCTCCAGGTGTTGGTAAAACATCATTAGGAAAATCTATTGCAAAAGCTACTAACAGAGAATTTGTAAGAGTTTCAGTCGGTGGTATGCGAGATGAAGCAGAAATAAGAGGTCACAGAAGAACTTATATAGGCTCTTTACCTGGTAAAATTATTCAAATGATGAAAAAAGCAGGCACAAAAAATCCACTTATTCTACTGGATGAAATAGATAAAATTGGAAATGACTATAGAGGCGATCCATCTTCTGCTTTATTAGAAGCATTAGATCCAGAGCAAAACACAACATTTAATGACCACTATCTAGAAGTTGATTACGATTTATCTGATGTAATGTTTGTTACTACCGCTAATACTTTGAATATCCTACCGCCACTATTAGACAGAATGGAAGTGATTAGATTAGCTGGTTATACAGAGGATGAAAAAATTAATATTGCAAATAAGTATCTACTTCCTAAACAAGTTAAAGATAATGGGGTTAAAGAAAATGAAATGACTTTATCTGAGGATATAATTAAAGAAATCATCCAAAGTTATACAAAGGAATCTGGTGTAAGAAACTTAGAAAGAGAAATTTCAAAAGTAGCTAGGAAAGTTGTTAAGAAAGTAGTTTCTGGTGAAGAGAAAGAAGTTAAAATTGATTTAAAAAATTTACCAGACTATTTAGGAATTCAGAAATTCAAATTTGGTGAGCTTGAAAGTGAAGATAAAATTGGTGTTGTCACAGGTTTGGCATGGACTGAATATGGTGGAGAAATTCTTAAAATTGAAACTGTTATAATGCCAGGAAAAGGCAGAATGCAAATTACAGGAAAATTAGGTGATGTAATGCAAGAATCTATCAAGGCAGCAAAATCTTTCATCAGATCAAAAAGTTTAGATTATGGAATTATTCCTCCTTTGTTTGAAAAAAAAGATTTTCATATTCATGTTCCTGAAGGAGCAACACCTAAAGATGGACCTTCAGCAGGTATTGGAATGGTTACATCAATAGTTTCTGCAATCACAAATAACCCTGTCAGAAGAGATGTTGCAATGACTGGAGAGGTGACATTAACAGGTCAAGTATTACCAATAGGTGGATTAAAAGAAAAACTATTAGCAGCACATAGAGCTGGAATAAAACAAGTTATAATTCCTAAAGAAAATGAGAAAGATCTTGTTGATATGCCTAAAAAAATTATTGACGATATAAAAATCACTCCAGTTGAGCACGCCGACGAAGTTTTGAAAATAGCATTAACTAAAGAATTAAAAAGAGTTGAGTGGGTTGAGGTTGAGAAAATTTCTAAATCTAATGACAAATCTCAAGCCAGTATTCAATAATTACCAATTTACATTATCTATTCCTTGATGTATTAGTAGCGCTTGTTTTGGGCGGTTAGCTCAGTTGGTAGAGCATCTCGTTTACACCGAGGGGGTCAAAGGTTCGAGTCCTTTACTGCCCACCAAAACAACTAAAGTGGGGGTGTAGCTCAGTTGGTTAGAGCGATCGCCTGTCACGCGATAGGTCGAGGGTTCGAGTCCCTTCACTCCCGCCACTTTTCCCTATTAATTAACATTTATATTATTAAAAATGTGACGTAAGTACCCTTCAACATAAGGTAAAAACTGTTATATAGACTCACATGCTTTCAGAATTTTTAAAAGATTACTTACCAATTATTATATTTTTGATTATTGCACTTGGTCTGAGTTGTGCTTTTGTTGTTGTAAACTTAATACTATCACCAAAACATCCAGATCCAGAAAAATTATCTGCATACGAATGTGGTTTTGAACCGTTTGAAGATTCTAGAATGGAATTTGATGTAAGGTTTTATTTGGTGGCAATTCTATTCATAATATTTGATTTAGAAATTGCTTTCCTTTTTCCATGGGCAATATCGTTGGGTAATATTGGAGGTCTTGGTTTTATTTCAATGATGATTTTTTTGTTTATTCTTACAATTGGTTTTATTTATGAATGGAAAAAAGGTGCACTAGACTGGGAATAAAATTTTAGATTATGAATTTAGAAAATAAAAATAAAGAAATCCCAGAAGAATTTAAAAAACTTGCTGAAGACTTTAGTAAAAATGGTTTTATAACAACTTCACTTGATAATTTGATAAACTGGTCAAGAGCTGGTTCATTACACTGGATGACATTTGGTTTAGCTTGCTGTGCTGTTGAGATGATGCAAACAGCAATGCCAAGATATGATTTGGAAAGATTTGGTGCTGCCCCAAGAGGGTCCCCAAGACAATCTGATGTTATGATTGTAGCTGGAACTTTAACAAATAAAATGGCACCAGCATTAAGAAAAGTTTACGATCAAATGCCTGAACCAAGATATGTTATTTCGATGGGTAGTTGTGCAAATGGTGGTGGTTATTATCACTATTCTTATTCTGTAGTTCGTGGTTGTGATAAAATAGTTCCTGTAGATATTTATGTACCAGGCTGCCCTCCATCAGCTGAAGCATTACTTTATGGGATCTTGCAATTGCAAAAAAAAATTAGAAACAAAGGATCTTTTGAAAGATAATATATGCAAAATTTAATAGATCTTGAAAAAAAAATTAACTCAGAACTTACAACTAAGATTAAAAATACTGAGATTAGACATGAACAGTTATATATTAATATTGATAATGAAGATTTGATTGATGTTACGTTATTTATTAAAAGTAACGTGAATACAAAATTTAGACAGTTAATGGATATTACTGTTGTTGATTATCCTGAAAATGCACAACGCTTTAAAGTTGTATATTTGTTTTTAAGTCATGAGTTTAATCAAAGAATTATATTGAGTTATCTAATAAGTGAAAATGAAGTTATACCCTCACTAACACCTATTTATCCTGCTGCAAATTGGATGGAGAGAGAAGTTTTTGATATGTATGGTGTTAAGTTTAAGGACCATCCAGATATGAGAAGAATACTTACTGATTATGGTTTTGAAGGACATCCTTTAAGAAAAGACTTTCCTTTAACCGGTCATACAGAAGTTAGATATAGCGAAGATCAAAAAAAAGTTATTAGTGAACCAGTTAAATTAGAACAAAATTATAGAAATTTTGATTACGAAAGTCCTTGGGAAGGAACTAAATATATTAAAGATCAAACCGACCTTGAAAATGACAAAAAAAATTAAAACATTAAATCTAAATTTTGGACCTCAACACCCTGCGGCTCACGGTGTTTTAAGATTGATTTTAGAATTGGATGGTGAAGTTGTTGAAAAAGCTGATCCACACATTGGATTACTTCACAGAGGTACAGAAAAACTAATAGAAAACAAAACTTATATGCAAGCAGTCCCTTACTTTGACAGACTTGATTATGTTGCGCCAATGAATCAAGAACATGCTTTTGCTTTGGCTATTGAAAAAATTTTAAAGATAAATGTTCCAATTAGGGCCCAATTAATTAGAGTAATGTTTTGTGAAATTGGAAGAATATTAAGTCATATATTAAATGTTACAACTCAAGCTCTTGATGTTGGTGCTTTAACACCATCTCTTTGGGGTTTTGAAGAACGTGAAACATTAATGACATTCTATGAAAGAGCGTCTGGGTCAAGATTGCATGCAAATTATTTTAGAGCTGGTGGAGTTCATCAAGATTTACCCATGGGCCTAGAAGAAGATATTGGTAAATTTTGTGAGTCGTTTCCCAAGATAATAGATGATCTTGAAACTTTATTGACTGACAACAGAATATTTAAACAACGAAATGTTGATATAGGAATTGTAACTAAGGAGGATGCATTAGATTATTCTTTTAGTGGAGTTATGATTAGAGGATCAGGCGTTCCTTGGGACCTAAGAAAATCACAACCTTATGACTGTTATGAACAATTAGAGTTTAAAATTCCAGTAGGAAAAAATGGAGATTGTTTTGATAGATATTTATGTCGAATTGAAGAGATGAGAGAAAGTGTTTCAATAATAAAACAATGCTTAAGTAAAATGGAAAAGGGCCCCATTAAATCATTAGATGGAAAAATTAGTCCTCCACCTAAAAAAGATATTAAACAATCTATGGAGGCTTTAATTCATCACTTTAAATTATTTACTGAAGGTTATCGTGTTGATAAAGATGAAATTTATACTGCTGTTGAAGCACCAAAAGGAGAATTTGGTGTTTATTTAATTTCTGATGGAACTAGCAAACCTTATAAATGTAAAATTAGAGCTCCAGGCTTTTCTCATCTACAAGCAATGGATTATTTAATTAAAGGACATATGTTGGCCGATGTACCTGCTGTTTTAGGGTCATTAGACATTGTTTTTGGAGAGGTTGACAGATAATGAGTTTAAGAAAACCTGCAAAAGAACAACCCGAAAAATTTGAATTTACGGCAGATAGTCTAGCTGCTGCAAAAGAAATAGTTTCCAAATATCCAGACGGAAAACAACAAAGTGCTGTAATGGCATTGTTGTATATTGCTCAAAAACAAAATGATAATTGGATACCACTTGCAGCAATGAAATATATCGGAAAGTTTTTAGATATGCCTTATATAAAGGTCTATGAGGTGGCTACTTTTTATACAATGTACAACCTATCACCAGTTGGAAAACACTTTATTCAAGTTTGCACAACTACGCCATGCATGATCAGAGGAGCTTATAAACTTGTTGAAGCATGCAAAGAAAAAATTTCAGAAAATGAAAGTGAATTATCTACTGATAAATTATGTTCATGGATGGAAGTCGAATGTTTGGGTGCATGTGTTAATGCCCCAATGATGCAAATTAATGATGACTATTATGAAGACCTTGATAAAGAAAAAACTTTAAAAATTTTAGATGAAATACTTGATGGTAAGACACCAAAACCAGGATCATATAGAGGAAGAATTAATAATGAACCTGAAAATAACAGAAAAACACTTTTGGATTTAAAAAATGCTTAAAGATAAAGATAGAATATTTCAAAACCTATATAACGACAAAGGTTCAGATGTTGAATCTTCTAAAAGTAGAGGTGACTGGATAGATACTTCTGAAATAATTAAAAAAGGTAGAGAATGGATTATAGATGAAGTTAAATCATCCGAATTAAGAGGAAGAGGTGGTGCAGGGTTTCCTACGGGTCTTAAATGGTCTTTTGCTCCAAAAGAACTTGGTTCTAGACCTCACTATCTAGTTATAAATGGTGATGAATCTGAACCTGGCACATGCAAGGATCGTGATATTTTAAGGTTTGAACCCCACAAATTGATAGAAGGATGCTTGATTGCTGCCTACGCAGTTCAGGCCCATGTTTGCTATATTTATATACGTGGTGAATATTTTATTGATGGACAAAAACTTCAAAAAGCAATCGATGAAGCTTATGAGAAAAAACTTATAGGAAAAAATGCTTCTGGTACTGGTTGGGATTTAGATATTTATATACACTATGGAGCGGGCGCTTATATATGTGGTGAAGAAACAGCGCTCCTTGAAAGCATTGAAGGTAAAAAAGGTCAGCCTAGATTAAAACCTCCTTTTCCAGCTTTAATAGGATTATATGGATGTCCAACAATAATTAATAACGTCGAAACTATAGCTGTTGTTCCAACGATTTTGAGAAAAGGTGGTAAATGGTTTGCGTCATTAGGAAAAGCAAAAAATACAGGAACTAAAATATTTTGTATATCTGGAAATGTTAATAAACCATGTAACGTTGAAGAGGAAATGAGTATATCTCTTAAAGAGTTAGTTGAAGTGCACGCTGGTGGAGTAATTGGTGGTTGGGGAAATTTACAAGCTGTAATACCAGGTGGATCTTCTATGCCTATTATACCAAAGAAAACATGTGAAACTTTAACAATGGATTTTGATTCACTTGTCGCAGAAAAAAGTGGTTTAGGAACCGCTGGTATTGTCGTTATAAATAATGATCAAGATATTATTAAATGTATGGCAAGAATTGCTAGATTTTACAAACATGAGAGTTGTGGACAGTGCACACCGTGCAGAGAAGGTTCTGGATGGATGTGGAGAATGTTAGAAAGAATGGCTAAGGGGGAAGCATCAAAAGATGAAGTCGAAATGCTTGGTGATGTTACAAATCAAATTGCTGGTCATACTATTTGTGCTTTTGGTGAAGGGTCTTCTTGGCCTGTTCAAGGTTTATTAAGACATTTTAGAAAAGAAATTGAAGAAAGAAATAATATCGAACCAACGATAAAAAAACTTAATGAAGTTCCTTATCTAGTTGATCAACATTTATTGGATAAAAAAAATGCCTAAATTAAAAGTTAACAATATTGAAGTTGAAGTTGAGGATGGCTTAACAGTCCTACAGGCTTGTGAAAAAGCTGGAGTTGAAATTCCAAGATTTTGTTACCATGAAAAACTTTCAATTGCTGGAAATTGCAGAATGTGTCTGGTTGAAATGGAAAAATCTCCAAAACCAGTTGCATCATGTGCAATGCCTGCTGCTGAAGGTATGAATATTAAAACAAATACTGAGTTTGTTGAAAAAGCAAGAAAAGGTGTAATGGAATTTTTGCTTGCAAATCACCCATTAGATTGTCCTGTATGCGATCAAGGGGGTGAATGTGATCTTCAAGATCAATCAATGTTTTATGGGGTAGATAAATCCAGATTTAAAGAAAATAAAAGACAAGTTCCTGAAAAAAATATGGGTCCTTTAATTAAAACTCAAATGACTAGGTGTATTCATTGTACTAGATGCGTTAGGTTTGCTACAGAAATTGCAGGTGTACCAGAAATAGGAGCTATAGGACGCGGTGAAGATATGCAAATAACCACATACCTTGAGCAATCGATGCAATCAGAATTATCTGCTAATGTTGTTGATTTGTGTCCAGTTGGAGCCTTAACATCTAAACCATATGTTTTTGAAGCAAGACCTTGGGAATTAAAAAAAACTGAATCTATTGATGTTATGGATGCCATTGGCTCCAATATAAGAGTTGATACTTATGGATGGGAAGTAAAAAGAATTTTGCCAAGAATAAATGAAGATATTAACGAGGAATGGATTTCTGATAAAACAAGACATGCTTGTGATGGTTTATCAAACCAAAGATTAGACACACCTTACATTAAATATAATGGAAAATTTGAAAAAGCATCATGGTCTGAAGTTTTTAATATAATTAAATCTAAATTTAAAAATACTGATAAAGAAAAAATCTGTGGGTTAACTGGTGACTTAGTCAACATGGAAACACTTTATATATTTAAAGAATTTTTTAATAAAACATTAGGTTCTCAAAATATAGAATCTAGGGATAATCACACCTATTTAAACCCAGAAAAAAGAGAAAATTATTTATTTAACTCATCAATTAATGGAATTGAAGAGGCTGATTTTATTTTCCTTTTAGGGTCAAATCCTAGATTCGAAGCAACAATTTTAAATGCTCGAATTAGAAAGTCTTATCTTCAAAATAAAACTAAAATTATCTCTCTTAATGAAATGGGTGACCTGACATTCCCATATAAGTCTTTAGATGGAAATACTGAAACTGTTAAAAAAATTATTGAAGGTAAACATGAGGTATCTGATTTAATTAAACAAGCAAAGAAACCCATGGTTATAATGGGTCAATCTGTTTTAAAAAGTAAATCATCAAAATATATTTTTGAGTCAATAAAACAATTTTTAGAAGAAAATAATAAAATTTCTATTAATTGGAATGCTTTAAATGTTATTTCTGAAAACGCATCTACGGTAGGTGCATTTGATCTTGGTTTATATAAAACAACTAATGGTGACAATGAAGTTTTGAAAGATTTAAAAGCTCACAAGTTTGAAATTGTTTATCTTTTAGGTTTAGACACTATCAATTTTGAGAAAAGAAATGAGTTTGTTATTTATCAAGGCTCTCATGGAGACAAAGGAGCGGAAATGGCAGATATTATTTTGCCTGGTGCCACCTATACTGAACAAAATGGTTATTTTACAAATTTAGAAGGTAAATTACAAAAAGCTTACAAAGCATCCTATCCACCTGAACTTGCAAAAGAGGATTGGGTAATAATAAATGAACTTGCAGAATCTATGAATCATAGAAAATTATTTAATGATAAAGATGAGTTAGATAGCAGTTTAATTAATCAAATAAATCTACATATTGAAAAAAACAACTCTTCAACTTCTTCAAAAGTAAAGGAATTAATTTTTGAAAATGAATTAATCAAAATAGATAATGATTATTATTATTCAAATGTAATAGCTAGAGCTTCAAAAACTATGTCTGAGTGCAGAGGTTTAAAAGCAGATTTAAAATCTACAGGCACGGAGGGTTAATCTATGGAATATCTTAATATAATTTTTTTACAAACTTACAAAATATTGTTTTTATTGGTTCCTGTTTTAGTTTCTGTGGCTATGATTGTGTGGCTTGACCGACGTATTTGGGCCTTTGTACAAAAAAGACAAGGACCTAATGTTGTTGGACCTTTTGGCTTACTTCAATCTTTAGCCGATGCATTAAAATATATTTTTAAAGAAGTTATAATTCCATCCAGTTCAAATAAAGTAATCTTTATACTAGCACCAATTGTAACTATGACTTTGGCTTTAGTTTCGTGGGCTGTTATTCCATTTAGCGCAACTCAAGTATTGGCAGATATTAATGTGGGTATCCTTTATTTATTTGCTGTCTCTTCATTAGGTGTTTACGGAATTATTATGGGTGGATGGGCATCAAATTCAAAATATCCTTTTTTGGGTGCTATTAGATCTGCTGCACAAATGGTTTCCTACGAAGTGTCAATTGGAGTTATAATTATCAACGTTTTACTTTGTGTTGGTTCTTTAAATTTGAATGACATAGTTATGGCACAGGAAAATTTATGGTTTGTAATCCCATTATTTCCAATGTTTGTGATTTTCTTTATTTCTGCTTTAGCGGAGACAAATAGACCACCATTTGATTTGCCAGAAGCAGAAGCAGAACTTGTTGCAGGTTATCAAACTGAATATTCAGGCATGATGTATGCAATGTTCTGGCTTGGAGAATATGCAAATATTCTTTTGATGTGTGCTATGGGATCAGTACTTTTCTTAGGTGGATGGTTATCACCTATAGATCTTTATCCATTTAACTTAATTCCAGGTGCAATTTGGATGATATTTAAAATATTATTCTTATTTGTTTTGTTTGCGTTGGTTAAGGCTATCGTTCCAAGATACAGATATGATCAATTAATGAGACTTGGTTGGAAAATATTTTTACCATTATCATTAACTTGGGTAGTTCTAACAGCTAGCTATTTGTTTTACTTCAACTTATTACCAGTAAATTAATTATGAAAATTTCAAGAATATTTAAAACAATTTTTTTATTAGATTTTTTAGGTGGCTTAAACATTGCTATTAAAGAAATGTTTAAATCTAAAAAAACTATAAATTATCCTTTTGAAAAAGGGAAAATAAGCCCAAGATTTAGAGGGGAACATGCTTTAAGAAGATATCCTAACGGTGAGGAAAGATGTATTGCATGTAAATTATGTGAAGCTGTTTGTCCTGCTCAAGCAATCACAATTGAGTCCTCTGAAAGAGCTGATGGTAGTAGAAAAACTACTAGATATGATATTGATATGATGAAATGTATTTATTGTGGTCTTTGTGAAGAGTCTTGCCCAGTAGATGCAATTGTACAAGGACCTAATTTTGAATTTTCAACCGAAACAAGAGAAGAACTTTATTACAATAAAGAAAAATTACTCGACAATGGAGATAGATGGGAAAATGTTTTAGCAGCTAATATTAAAGCTGATAACTCTCACAGATAATTATGTTAGCACATGCGATATTTTTTTACACATTTTCATTTATAGCAATTGTTTCTGCTATAATGGTAACAGTATCAAAAAACACTGTTCATTCAGTTTTCTTTTTAATTTTAGATTTCATAAGTATTTCATGCTTATTTATAATGATTGGTGCTGAATTTTTGGGAATGATCATGTTGATTGTTTATGTGGGTGCTGTTGCTGTTTTATTTTTATTTGTAGTTATGATGTTAAATGTAGCTCAACAAAAAAATCAGTGGTTTAGTGCACAGGAAAGTTCAAAACATATACCTATTGGACTAATAGTAAGTGTTATAATTTTTTTTGAGTTAATAATTGTAATTGGTGGATGGAAATATAAACCTGATCTTGTCTCTGCTATGTCTTTAGCAATTGATAAAGATATAACCAATACTCATTCAATCGGCTATGTCTTATATACAGATTACATTCATGTTTTTCAGTTAAGTGGAATGATTCTATTGGTTGCAATGATTGGTGCTATTGTTCTTACATTTAGACAAAGATCTGGAGTTAAAAGGCAAAGTTATTTTAGCCAAATATCTCGTGAAAGATCTGATGGTGTTGAAATGATTGATATCGAGAGTAATAAAGGAGTTAAATCAGATGATTAGCATAGGACTTGGCCATTATCTTACATTAGCGGCAATAATTTTTACTATTGGAGTAGTTGGATTATTTTTAAATAGAAAAAATATCATAGTCATATTGATGAGCATTGAGCTTATTCTATTAGCAGTAAATATTAATTTAGTTGCTTTCTCTATTTTTCTAAATGATATAACTGGACAAATTTTCACTCTCTTTATATTGACAGTAGCAGCTGCAGAAGCTGCCATAGGTTTGGCGATAATAGTGGTTTATTACCGAAACTCATCAACAATAAGAGTTGAAGAGATAAATAGCTTGAAGGGATAATATGGAATTTGCATTATTATTTCTTCCCTTATTAGCCTCAATAACCTCAGGTTTTTTTGGAAAATATTTGGGTGATAGAAATTCAGAAATTGTAACTAGTCTTTTCGTATCAATTTCAGCTCTTCTCTCAATAATTTTATTCTATCAAGTAATTATTAATGGTTATGAAAATAATGTAGTCGTAGCAACTTGGATTAATTCTGGGACCCTAGATGTTAATTGGTCCATTAAAGTTGATGCCTTATCATCTGTAATGCTCGTTGTTGTAACTTTAGTTTCAGCTTTAGTGCATATTTACTCAATTGGTTATATGTCTCACGATCCACATAAACCAAGATTCATGGCTTATTTGTCACTTTTTACTTTTTCAATGTTAACACTCGTTACCTCTGATAATTTCCTTCAGTTATTTTTTGGATGGGAAGGTGTAGGACTTTGTTCATATTTCTTGATTGGATTTTGGTTTAAGAAAGAAACAGCAAATGCAGCTGCAATAAAAGCCTTTGTAGTAAATAGAGTAGGCGACTTTGGTTTTGCCTTAGGAATTTTTTTAATTTTTTATTTATTTGGCACTGTAAATTATGTGGAAGTTTTTCATCAAATCCCACAAATTCTTGAAAAAAAACTTTTATTTTTAGGAATGAATGTTGGTGCAATCGATTTAATTTGTATGCTTTTATTTATAGGAGCAATGGGAAAATCAGCACAAATTTTTTTACACACTTGGTTGCCAGATGCAATGGAAGGTCCAACACCTGTTTCAGCCTTAATTCATGCTGCAACAATGGTTACAGCTGGCGTTTTTTTAGTTGTAAGATGTTCTCCAATTTTTGAATACTCACCTCTTACATTAAATATAATTACAATTGTTGGTATGACTACTGCTTTTTTTGCAGCAACTGTAGCCTTAGTGCAAACTGATATTAAGAAAATAATTGCATACTCAACTTGTAGTCAACTTGGCTATATGTTTTTTGCAGCAGGAGTAGGTGCTTATAATGTGGCGATGTTTCATTTATTTACTCATGCTTTTTTTAAAGCTTTACTTTTTTTAGGCTCAGGATCTGTAATTCACTCATTTAAAGATGAGCAAGATATCAATCAAATGGGAGGTGTTTATAAAAAACTTCCATACACTTATGCATTTATGATTATTGGCACATTAGCTCTTACTGGATTTCCATTTTTATCTGGTTTTTATTCAAAAGATGCAATTATAGAATTTGCGTATCTTAGAGGTAATACAACAGGATATTATGCAGCTGGCATAGGAATTTTGACTGCTGTTTTAACATCTATCTACTCTTGGAGGTTAATTTTTAAAACATTTCATGGGGACTATAATAATAAAAAAATTAATATTAATGAAATGCACGAATCTCCATTAGTGATGCTTTTGCCATTATTTGTACTTGCTATTGGGGCTATTTTTGCTGGTTTTTTATTTAAAGATTTGTTTATTAGTCATAGTGGAGGAAATAGTTTTTGGGGAGATTCAATTAAATTTTTAAATCCATTAAGCACAGAACATCCTCCTTTATGGTTTCTTTTAACAACACCAGCACTTGTATTAACCTCTATTCCAATTGCTTATTATTTATTTGTTAAAGATAAAAATGTTCCACATCAAATTGCTCAATCTAATAGACCATTACATAATTTTTTAATAAATAAATGGTATTTTGATGAACTTTACAATGTTTTGTTCATTAAATTTTCAAAAAAATTAGGTATATTTTTCTGGAAGGCTGTTGATGTTAAAATTATTGATAAATTTGGACCTGATGGAGTTTCTTTATTAATTAAGAAGTTATCTATAAAAGCAAGTAAGTTTCAAAGTGGATTTATCTATCAATATGCATTTATGATACTATTAGGTTTTTCTGCATTATTAACATTTTTAATTTTGAATTAATGAATTTTCCAATTTTATCATCTTTAATTTTACTGCCTGTAATTGGATCTTTATTTTTATTATTTTCTAAAGATAAAAATTCTAATACAGGAAAGTATGTTGCCTTATTTACTTCTTTTGTTAACTTTTTAATTTCTGTTTATCTTTGGTATCAGTTTGACCCGACTACATCTGATTTTCAATTTGTTGAAGACAGAGAGTGGTTAAAAGGATTTATTAACTACAAAGTAGGTATCGATGGAATATCAATTTTATTTATTGTTTTGACCTCACTAATAACTCCACTTTGCATAATTTCAGTTAACAATACAGTTAAGGACAGACTAAGAGATTTTTTAATTGCTATTTTGGTAATGGAAAGTTTAATGATTGGAGTTTTTTGCTCCCTTGATCTTGTTATATTTTATTTATTTTTCGAAGCTGGATTAATACCTATGTTTTTAATAATCGGAATATGGGGTGGAACAAGAAGAGTATATTCAGCATTTAAATTTTTTTTATACACCTTGCTAGGCTCTGTTTTGATGTTAATCGCTATAATTTCGATTTATTGGATATCAGGAACTACTGACATAACTCAGCTTTATGAGCTTGGTATAGACACCAAATATCAAAATCTATTATGGTTAGCATTTTTTAGCTCTTTTGCTGTTAAAACTCCAATGTGGCCTGTGCACACTTGGTTGCCAGACGCGCACGTTGAAGCTCCAACGGCTGGCTCTGTTTTGCTTGCAGCTATATTGCTTAAAATGGCTGGTTATGGTTTTATTAGATTTTCTTTAGGACTTTTTCCAGTAGCTTCCGAATTGTTTACACCACTAGTTTACACTTTAAGTTTGATTGCAATTGTGTACACGTCTTTAGTTGCATTGATGCAAGAAGATATGAAAAAGTTAATAGCATATTCTTCAGTTGCACATATGGGCTTTGTTACATTGGGTATTTTTACAATTACTCAACAAGGAATTGAAGGAAGTATAGTTCAAATGATAAGTCACGGCTTGGTTTCAGCAGCATTGTTTTTATGTGTTGGAGTTGTTTATGACCGTATGCACTCCAGGTTAATAGCAACTTATGGTGGCTTAGTTTCAGTAATGCCTAAATATTCAATATTATTTATGCTTTTCACTTTAGCTGCGTTAGGCTTACCTGGTACAAGTGGTTTTATAGGTGAATTTTTAGTACTGATGGGAGCATTTAAGGATAATTTTTTAGTAGCAGTTATAGCAAGTTTGGGAGTTATTTTTGGTGCCGCATATATGTTGTGGCTATACAGAAGAGTTGTATTTGGAGAGGTTAAAAACAAAGAAGTTTTAAAAATGCCTGATCTTGACAACTCAGAAAAATTTATTTTGTGGTGTTTAGCAATACCAGTTTTATTTTTTGGATTTTATCCAGAACCTCTTATCAATACCATTGAAATTTCTGTAAAAGATTTGATAGCGATGTACAATTTTAACTTAAACATGAACATAACAGAGGTGCAAAATTAATGGATAACTTAAACTTTATATTACCTGAGGTTTTTATTTCTTTTTCTATAATGTTTTTATTGCTTCTTGGTGTGTACAAGAAGAATAGCTCTAATATTGTTCATAACCTTGCGGTGGGTTCCTTGTTGATTACTGGTATTTTAATTTTTAATAATCCATTAGATCAAAATATTTCATTATTTAATGATGGCTACGTTGTAGATAGTCTCTCATCTTTTATGAAGATTCTCACAATTTTGGGAGGTGTGTTTGTATTATTAATTTCAACAAAATATTTAAAGATATGTAAGATTTTTTTAATAGAATATCCAGTTTTAATCCTTTCTTCAATTTTAGGCATGATGGTAATGATAAGTTCAAATGATCTTATGGTTTTTTACATAGGTCTTGAGTTACAATCTCTAGCTTTATACGTTCTAGCATCATTTAATCGAGATCAATTAAAGTCATCTGAATCTGGATTAAAATATTTTGTTTTAAGCGCTCTATCATCAGGATTATTATTGTATGGATGTTCTTTGATTTATGGATTTTCAGGATCAACTAATTTTAATGTTATTAGTGGTGAGATGAACTCCTCTCATTATGGTTTAACTTTTGGAATCGTTTTTATACTTGTTGGCTTAGCGTTTAAAATATCAGCTGTACCATTTCACATGTGGGCACCAGATGTATATGAAGGCTCTCCAACTGTAGTCACTTTATTCTTTGCAATTGTGCCAAAAGTTGCTGCACTTACGGTATTCATAAGATTTTTATATATACCTTTTGTTAATATGATCGATCAATGGCAACCTATATTAATCTTTTTATCAATTGCCTCTATGATCTTTGGAGCTATAGCTGCAATTGGTCAAAATAATCTCAAAAGGTTGATTGCTTATAGTTCAATTGGCCATATGGGATATGCATTAGCTGGCTTATCTACTGGTTCAAACGAAGGTATTCAAAGCTCCATTGTATACATGTCGATATACCTGGTTATGAATCTTGCCTTTTTTAGTTGTCTGCTGATGTTAAAGAGAAATGATATGTACTATGAAACCATTGATGATTTATCGGGGCTATCAAAAAATCATCCAATTTTATCTTTATCATTACTAGCTATCCTTTTTTCATTGGCGGGTATTCCTCCGTTAGCTGGTTTTTTTGCAAAATTTTATATTTTTAAGGCTGTTATAGAGCAGTCAATGTACTTCTTGGCTATTGTAGGTCTTTTATCAACAGTAATAGCTGCATTTTATTATCTCAAAATAATTAAAGTTATTTATTTTGATAAAGAAAAGGAAAGTTACGACACAGATCATAATATTTGGCTAAAAGGATCGCTGACTTTTTCAACATTATTAATTCTCTTATACTTTATTTTTCCAGGCAAATTAGTTGAAATAGTATCTAGAATTAATATTATTTAATGAAATTAAAAAAGTTCAATTTTAAAATCGTAAATAGTACAAACGATCAAGCTATACAATTAATTAAAGATACCAATAATAAATCTGGAATTGTAATTGCTGAAAGACAAAAAAAGGGAAGGGGTCAGTATGGAAAAAAATGGACTTCTTTTAAGGGAAATTTATTTGTTAGTATTTTTTTTAAAATTACCAAAGTGCAATTATCATTAAAAGATTTGACAAAAGTTAACTGTCTTTTAGTTAAAAAGTTATTATCAAATTTTTATAATGGTAAAATTACAATTAAAAAACCGAATGATTTGTTAATAAAAAAAATGAAAATTTCAGGTATCTTGCAGGAAATATTAACCAAATCTGGTGAAAGATTTATTGTTATCGGAGTGGGTATAAATTTAATTAAGAGTCCAGCTATAAAAGATTATTTAACCACAAATCTTTTTGACTTAACTGGTATCAAAATTACCCCTAATAATGCTACCTTAAAGCTAAAAAAAATATATGAAACTTTTATTCCAATGTTTCCTAAATTTAATATAAAAAACTTAGATAGAAATTTGAAATGATTATTGTTGGAGATATAGGAAATACTGAAACCAAAATTTGCTTGGTAAATTCAAAAAATATTATCATTAAAAGAGTTACTTTATTTACAAAAAAAATAAGTCACTCCCTGCTTAAAAAATCTTTAGTTGGCTTGGGCTTAAAAGATAAATCAATTAATAAATGTTTATTTTGCAGCGTTGTACCAAAATCATTTAATATAATTAAAAGCTTTTTAAATAAAAATTATAAAATTAAATGTCTTGAGCTTAAGAATCTTAAGCTAAATAAATTCGTTAAGATTAAAGTTAATTATAAACAAGTTGGTTCAGATAGATTAGCTAATGCAATTGGTATCATTAACAATAAGGATAATTTTATAATTTTAGATTTTGGAACAGCAACTACATTTGATGTTTTGATTAAAAATACTTATCATGGTGGCGTTATAGCACCTGGTGTTAAACTCTCATTGGATACATTAACCGATAAAG
>Ga0209199_1002460_pt1 | contig 19821 bp, 21 predicted proteins | sample COGITO_mtgs_1105_7_FD_184805 | JGI IMG/M metagenome (GOLD analysis project Ga0209199, IMG submission 184805) | Pelagic marine microbial communities from North Sea - COGITO_mtgs_110523 (SPAdes) (version 2) | ecosystem: Environmental > Aquatic > Marine > Epipelagic ...
GCCTTTGCATGATCCATGCGTCACCGCCTATCTAATCAAGCCAGAGCTGTTTTCGGGCCGTTTCATAAATGTCGAAATCGAAACTCTGTCCGAATTGACTCTTGGCATGACTGTCGCGGATTGGTGGGGTGTCACAGATCGCGCACCGAACGCAAAGTTTATGGGTGACGTGGACGTGCAAGGCTTCTTTAATCTTCTGACAGAACGTTTGGCACGATTATGAGCCCCGCGCTTTACCGCGCAAAGCCCGACGATCTTGAGCGGCTCATGCCCCTCGGCGCAGCGTTCCACGCGGAAGAAATTCTACAATCAACAGAGGACACACGCCGCGCCACTCTTGCACCTCTGCTCGATGGCTCACCGCATGGAGCCGTGTACCTGATCGGCCCTCAACGTGCGCCAATTGGTTATATTGTCGTGACCTTTGGCTGGTCCGTTGCGCCTGGCGGCTTGGATGGGTTCATTGACGAGATCTTCATCAGCTCTGGTGCGCGCGGGCCTGGCGTTGGCTCCGAAGAGATCACCTCTCTCGTGGCCATGCTGAAATCCGTTGGAATGAAAGCGCTGTATCTTGAAGTCGATCCCAAAAATGCTCGCGCATTGCGGCTTTATGGGCGTTGCCATTTCAAGCCACGCAGCGGATATCAGATAATGTCGCGCGTGCTGTGAAGGACTGAACAGATGAAAACGACCTTTCCTTTCGACAATAGTTTCGCACAGCTTGGCACAGGATTTTTCAGCTATCAAATGCCTGAACCCTCTCCCACGCCTGAGCTGATTGCCTATAACGAATCGCTCGGCTCAGAGTTGGGTATTGATGCAGGCGATGACCGCGCCGCGATCTTTGGCGGGGCTTTGATCCCTGATGGCGCTGAACCGCTCGCGCAGCTCTATGCAGGCCATCAATTTGGCAATTACAACCCGCAACTTGGCGATGGTCGCGCTGTGCTTTTGGGCGAAGTGGTTGATATCAATGGCAATCGCCGCGACATCCAACTTAAGGGCTCAGGCCGTACGCCTTATTCACGTAGTGGTGATGGCAAAGCATGGCTCGGCCCTGTCTTGCGCGAATATGTGGTGTCGGAGGCGATGCATGCCCTGGCAATACCGACGACCCGCGCGTTGGCCGCGGTCCGCACGGGCGAAGATATCTACCGCGAGGCGATTTTGCCAGGCGCGATCGTTACGCGCGTTGCTGCGTCCCACATCCGGGTCGGCACGTTTCAGGTCTTCGCCGCGCGCCAGCAAATCGATAAGCTCCAAGAGCTGTGCGATTACACACTCGCGCGTCATTATCAGCATGCGAATGGCCCTGAAGGCTTGCTGCAAGCGGCGATGGACGCGCAGGCCAAATTAATCCCTGCATGGATGGGTGTCGGCTTTATTCATGGCGTGATGAACACCGATAATTGTCAGATCGCAGGTGAAACGATTGACTACGGCCCATGTGCTTTCATGGATGCATTTGCGTCAGATCGCGTGTTCAGCTCAATCGATCGCATGGCACGCTACAGCTACGCCAACCAGCCAGATATAGCGATTTGGAATATGGCGCAGCTGGCGACGTCTTTGGTGCCTCTTATGCCTGATGCAGAGGCGGCGGTTGAGCGGTTCACTACTATGTTACACAAAATGAAAGATCACTTGCGTGCAGAGTGGCTGGCGGTCTTTGCTGAAAAACTGGGCATTTCGCAGCCCTATATTGAGGACGGCACGTTGATCGCTGATCTGCTTGATCTAATGGAGAGATGTGGCTCTGATTTCACAAACACATTTGCGGCGCTCAACCATGGGTCTGCGATTGATGAGGTGACTGACCGCGTGGCCTATAATGCTTGGCATCATAGGTGGTCAAACCGGATCAAAGATGAAAACGACCCCAAAGCACTCATGGCTCGGCGCAACCCTGTGATCATCCCGCGCAATCATCGGATCGAACAGATGATTACCGCCGCAGTAGAGGGAGATTTCGCGCCGTTTCATCGCTTGAACGCAGCACTTCAAACCCCGTTTGAAGACTGCGAAGGTTTTGACGATCTGAAACGACCGCCAAGCACTGAAGAGATCGTCCCAGCGACCTTCTGCGGTACTTAACTGGTGCGCTTTGCCCTGCGTGAAATCAACACGAGACCGATACACACAAGGATCAATGCTACAACCGTTTGCGCGTGGATCTCTTCGCCCAAGATCCACCAACCAAAGAACACGCTTAACACGGGTGACAGAAACGAGAACGACGCAATGTCGGAGGCTGGGTAGATCTTCATCAGCGCGAACCATAGCAAAAACCCGAAGAGCACCATCACGATTGACTGAAACAACAGGCCGATCCCGTGCATCATTTCGAATTCGCGGATCAGCGGCCCGAAGAGCGGGCTGAGCAAAAGCAAAACCACGCCCGAAATCGCCAACTGACACACGAGTTGCAGCTCTGCGGGCGCTTCGCTCACAGGCGTGAGGCGCACACAAAGTGCGATCCCTGCCCAGCCAAATGCTGCGATCAGGGCAAGCACATCGCCGAGCAAGCTCGCCTCGCCGCCGCCACGGTTCAAGAACGCCCATGCCACGCCGCAAATTGCTACCAGAAAACCGATCAAACGGATGCCTGTAAGTCGCTCACCGGGTAAAAAGAAATGCGCGATGATGCCAAGCCAGATCGGCATGGTGTAGAAAATCACGCTAGCACGGCTGACCGTTGTGATGTCGAGCGCGATGAAGAGGCAGAGAAATTCGAAAGTGAACAAGAGCCCAATCAAAATTCCGCCCCAAAGTTGGCCACGGGTCATGCGAATGGGAATGCCACGCCATTTGATCCAAAACCAAAGCGCCACCAACCCAATCAAAGAGCGTGCTGCTGCCGAAAATATCGGCTGCAGCCCATCGATGGTGATCTTGATAACAATCTGGTTGAACGCAAACAGGCTCGCAAACACAAGCATCGCTATGACCCCAATGAGGTCTAATCTGTCTTTTCTATCCATCCTTTTGGCAAACCCGATGCAGCCCTGCGGGTCAAGTACGCAATTCACTTGGTGCTTTCCAATTGCCCAGCCTGCCCCTAGTTTGCAGCAACTCTTGGCTTTTTAAAGTGTACTACCTTATGAATTTCTTACAAATTACATCGCTTTTGATTGTTCTCGCGGGCGCGTTTGGTGCGTTGAACTATCTCTTTTTGAAACTGCCAAGCGCAATTGGCATTTTGGTGGTCTCGCTTCTGGCCTCTTTAGTTATCCTCTGCGTTGATCTCGTCGCCCCCGCCCTTGGGATTGCCGATGTGGTTCGTGACACCGTGACCGGCATCAATTTCTCTGAGGCACTGCTGGAAGGTATGCTTGGCCTTTTACTATTCGCGGGTGCTTTGCATGTGAAGCTGAGTGATCTCAAAAAAGAATGGCGACTCGTGTGTCTTATGGCGACGATTGGCATCGCGCTCTCCACAGCAGTGGTTGGATTTGGTTTTTCTTGGCTTACGGGCATGCCCTTGATCGTTGCACTTGTCTTTGGTGCGTTAATTTCGCCGACGGATCCAGTCGCAGTCTTAGGGGTTTTACGCGGAGCAGACTTGCCGAAATCGCTGGAAACCAAGATTGCAGGTGAATCGCTTTTTAATGATGGCGTCAGCTATGTCGTTTTCCTCGTGCTTGTTGGCATAGCCTTTCCCCATGGCGATGATCATCATAGCAGCGGCGCCGCTGATGCCGTTAAACTGTTCTTCCAAGAAGCGGTTGGCGGAGCGGTTCTTGGGATTGTACTTGGCTGGCTCACATTCCGTTTGATGCGCCGCATTGATGATTATTCTCTCGAAGTGCTTCTGACCCTTGGCCTAGCGTTTGGTGGCTATGAATTGGCGGTCTTTCTGCATGTTTCTGCCCCAATCATGGCGGTCTGCGCCGGTCTGTTGATTGGCGATATCGGCACCAAGGAAGGCATGACGCAGCAAACCCGCGAGTATGTGGATGCGTTTTGGAAATTGATTGACGAGATCCTGAATGCAGTCCTGTTCTTGTTGATCGGCTTTGAAGCTTTCGCGATTGCTTTCGATACAAGCTTCCTTGTGACGGGCATCATTACGATAGTCCTGGCATTGGTCGCACGCCTTGCCGCAGTGGCGATCCCTGTGCTGCTGCGGAAACCTTTCCGCCAATTCAGTCCAGGCGTCATTCCGATAATGACTTGGGGTGGCCTCAAAGGTGGTATCTCCGTCGCTTTGGCCCTGTCTCTGCCTGAGGGGGAATGGAAGCCACTAATTCTCACCGCGACCTATGTTGTGGTGATCTTCTCGATTATTGTACAAGGTCTTACAGTTGCACGCCTCGCAAACCGCTTTGGTCGCGCACCAGATTTGGTCTAAAGACACATCTTTCAGGGTACCTCGCCCGCATTCAGGAGAATACATATGAGCCTCATGGGAACACTGGCAAAAGTTGCAATCGGATATGCAACTGCGCGCGGCGTGGACAAAATGGCCAGCGGTGGTGGCCTTGGCGCACTTTTGGGTGGTCAGCAGGCAGAGGCTGGTGCCGAGGCGGCAAACCTAATGGCAGATATGATGGGCAAAATGATGGGCGGCGGCGCTGAGGGCGGCTCTAACCCTATGGCCGATATGATAAGCAAGCTCACAGGTGGCGGCGCTGAAGGCGGCTCCAATCCTATGGCGGATATGATGGCGCAAATGACCAGCGGCGGAGCTGCCGGCGGTGGCATGGATTTGCAAGGCATGCTTGGCGGTCTTATGGGCGGCGCCGCAGATGCAGGCGCTGACAAAGGCGGTTTGCTTTCCTCCCTCACCGGAGGCGGCGGCGCTGCTGGCGCAGGTGCAGGCGTTGGCATGGCAGGCATTTTCGCAGCTCTTGGCGGCGCAGCAGCTGTTGGTGGGAAAGGTATGGGCGACATGCTTGATGGCTTTAGCAAAGTGGCACCTGCGGCCCCAGAAGCCGAAAAAAACGCAGGCTTGATGCTGCGCGCAATGATCCAAGCCGCTAAATGCAATGGCGATATTGATGAGGGCGAACGCCAAAAGATCCTAGAGACCTTAGGCGATGATGCAGAAGCTGAGGACATGGCGTTCATTCAAGCGCAGCTTGCAGCACCTGTTGATGTCGAAGGCCTCGCGGCTGATACGCCTGATGCGCAGAAGTTCCAGCTCTACGCGATGTCGATGATGTCGATCCGCGTTGATACCCCTGCAGAGAAAGCCTACATGTCAGCGTTGGCTGACGCCCTTGGCATTGATGCGCAGACTGCGCAAATCCTGAACATGCAGATGGGTGTTACGGGGTAATCAAACCTACCCATTGTAAAAACAGACCGTCGCACATCGATGATGTGCGGCGGTCTTTTTTTGGAAACGTCAGTGAAAAGAAGGCTTGTGTTTATACTCAAGAATAGCTCCGAGCCAGTATCAGTGCTGTTCAGTTAACGCGGCTGTGAATTGACCGGATCAAGTGTTCAGTTATGTGACGGCAAACACAACAAAGGAGACCCACGCGCAACTCACCCGTCGTCAAACTCTGCTCTCTGGAGCCGCCCTTCCACTTGCCGCTGCTGCCGCGCCGACTGCTACGTTGGTTGCTGGTCACTCAGCGACAACGATGCCAACGCACCGCGATTTCACGCTCGGTGATTTTCGCGTGACGACCCTGCTTGTCGGGTCTCGCAGTGTTGAAAGTCCGCAGAATATCTTCGGAATGAACGTCAGTGCTGACGAATTCAATGAGGTCAGCGCTGCGAATTTCATTTCCACCGAAGCCGCGCAATTCTTCTTTACGCCAACAGTGGTTAACACAGGCTCAGAGGTTATCTTGTTCGACACAGGTTTGAACGCTGCAGGCACGAGCAAAGCGTTGAACGCCGCTGGTTACGAGACGAGCGATGTCACACATGTGGTTCCGACGCACATGCACGGCGATCACATTGGCGGTCTCACGGATGAAAGCGGTAATGAGACTTTTGCGGGCGCTGCATATGTGACAGGACAGGAAGAATTCGACAGCTGGGCGAAGGCCGAAAACGAAGGATTTAACGCCAAGTTGCGCCCATTGGCAGAGAAGATGGCATTCTTTCAAGGCGGTGCGGATGTGCGCTCTGGCATTACGGCAGTTGAAGCCTTTGGCCACACGCCCGGTCGCATGGGCTAAATGCTGGAAAGCGGCGGCAAGCAGTTGTTGCTGATGGCGGATACAGCGAACCACTATGCCTGGTCTGTGGCCTATCCCGATTGGGAAGTGCGCTTTGACATGGACAAAGCGGCAGCTGCGGCAACGCGTAAGAAACTGATGGATGTGGCATCTGCGGATCGATTCCCGCTGATTGGCTACCACATGCCGTTCCCGGGGATGGGCTTTATCGAGACGCGTGGCGAAGGCGGCTATCGCTACGTGCCGCACAGCTATCAGCTGATCTAAATCCATCGCAAACGAGTTGTATTGAACCGGTCAGCGCGTCTGGTCGGTTTTCTTTTTTGTTCATACTAAAATTAACGAAAGACGTAAGTGTTACGCCTCCGTTATTCTCTAAGATGCGCTTGGCTTTGCACCACCGCCGCCACTACGACGTCGACGACCACCACCGGGCTTTCCGCCACCGCCACCTGGACGACCGCCACCACCACCAGGTCGACCACCGCCTCCGCCGCCGCCACGACGACCACCGCCACCGCCTTTACCGCGACCACCCATGCCAGAGCGGCTTTTCGCCGACACACCATCGAAATCAACCCAAGGCGTGCCAGAGGCAACGGGGATCGAGGTTTTCATGGTCTTTTCGATGTCTTTCAGCAGATCCATTTCGTCTGGTGCACAGAACGCAATCGCAGCACCATCTTTGCCCGCACGCGCGGTACGACCAATGCGGTGCACATATGCGTCAGGCACATTAGGCAGCTCATAGTTATAGACGTGACGCACATCAGGAATATCAAGTCCGCGCGCCGCAACGTCCGTTGCGACCAGCACTTTCATCTCACCGGCTTTAAAGGCCGCCAATGCGCGTTCACGCTGGCCTTGGCTCTTATTACCATGGATCGATGTCGCTGCGAAACCACGCGCAACCAACTGCTTCATCAGTTTTTCGCAACCGTGCTTTGTGCGACCAAACACCAATGCGCGCTCGTCTTTGTGTTCGCCAAGCAGCTCGATCAGCAAAGACTGCTTTTCCGTTTTCGCAATAAAATGAACTACTTGCGTGACTTTATCCGCAGCTTTTCCCGGGGGCGACACTTGGATACGACGCGGGCTCTTCAGATATGTGTTGGCGATCTCGTTCATCAGCTTCGGCATAGTCGCTGAGAACAACATCGTTTGGCGCTGCTCCGGCAAGACTGCCGCGATTTGACGTAGCGCGTGGATAAAGCCCATGTCGAGCATTTGATCCGCTTCGTCGAGCACGAGGAAATGCGACTCTTTCAAGGTCAGCGCACGGCGATCCATCAAATCAATCAAACGACCCGGTGTTGCCACCAGAATGTCGATTCCCCTTTCCAAACGCTTGGATTGCACATTGATCGACTGACCACCCACAACCAGCGCGACTTTTATCGGCGTGCCTTTGGTGTAGTCTTTGAGGTTCTCAACGATCTGACCCGCAAGCTCTCGTGTAGGCGCAAGAATAAGCGCGCGCACGGTTTTCGGCGAAGGACGCCCCGGGTTTTCGCTGAGCAATGTAATCAAAGGCAAACCAAAAGCGGCAGTCTTTCCAGTGCCGGTTTGCGCCAGACCCAGAACATCGTGACCGTTTAAGGCCTCTGGGATTGCGCGGGCTTGGATTGGTGTCGGTGTGGTGAGGCCAAGCTCTTTCAAACGAGCGACAAGACGCTCGGACAGGCCCATAGTTTCAAATTCACTCAACGGATACATGTCCTTTAGGGGTATATGTTGCAGCGCAGCCCGTGTTTGGGCGCGTTTTGCAGTATTTTATGCGCTCATGGCCCCTTTGGGCCTGCAAGTCAACCGCAGCGCCCGCGCCTGCCCCCTTTTCCGCGGCTTCCGCATGCGCTAAGGACCCCCTAATAGATGAAGCCGGAGCCCCGTCATGGCCGATACAACCATCATTGAACGCTGCGAGGAAAAAGGTCTGCGCATGACCGGCCAACGCCGCACCATCGCGCGCGTACTTGAGGCCAGCGCGGATCATCCTGACGTGGAAGAACTATATGCACGCGCCTCTGCAGAGGATGACGGCATTTCTATCGCGACGGTGTACCGCACAGTGAAATTGTTCGAAGAAGCGGACATTCTGGACAAGTTAGAGTTCGGCGACGGACGTGCGCGCTATGAAGATGCAGAACGTGATCACCACGATCACTTGATCGACATGAATTCAGGCGAAGTCATTGAATTCGTGGACCCAGAGATTGAAGAGCTGCAAGAACGAATAGCCGCCCGTCTCGGTTACACGCTGAAAGGCCACAAGCTCGAACTTTATGGCGTACCCGTAAAACCGAAAGCTCAATAACGAGTGGAAAACACCCGCGCAGTTCTTTTGATGGTGCTCTCCATGGCGACATTTGCCATGGGCGATGCCTTCGTCAAACTCTCCTCGGTTGCGATGTCCGTGTCGTTGGTGCTGATCTTTATGGCTCTGCCCGGCTTGATCATTTTAGCAACCCTTGCGCACAGATCCGCGCAATCGCCTTTCGCGCCTGAATTCTTCGCAAAGCCTGTTGTTTGGCGCAATATCGTGGAAGCCATCACAGCGATCTGCATGGTCAGCGCGCTCGCGCTCGCGCCTTTGTCCTTGGTGATTTCGATCATTCAAGCGGTGCCTTTGTTTGTGACCCTCGGGGCTGCTTTGGTGCTGAAAGAAAAAGTGGGACCGCGTCGTTGGTTCGCGGTTACCGCAGGCTTTTTCGGAGTCTTGCTAATGCTGCGCCCAGACACGAGCGGAATTTCGTTCGGCGCTTTGCTCGCACTCGTCGCAGCCATCGGACTGTCCACCCGCGATTTGCTGACGCGCGCAATGCCTAAGACAGTCGGCACCTTGCAAATGGCCACATGGGGCACGGCAGCACTCATCCCAGCAGGCCTCTTCTTACTACCGATCACCGGCCCGCACACCCTCCCAGCGTTCGGCGGGATTGGCTTGGTGCTTTGCGCATCATTGGTGAATGCAATCGGCTACTATTCGATCACGGCCGCAATGCGCATGGGCGATGTCTCCTTCGTCACCCCTTTTCGTTACACTCGACTAGTCTTTGCTTTGATCATAGCAGCCCTGTTTTTCCAAGAGACGCCAGATGCTTTGACGCTACTGGGCGCTTTCATCGTTATAGGCTCTGGCCTGTTCGTCATGTGGCGCGAGCGAAAAATTTCTGTTAGCGGTAACAATTAGGGCGCAAACAGGGTTCCACAGCCGCCAAGCACAGTGTAGAGAAGCGTCAAATCCATATTTTAAAGGACCCATCCGTTATGAGCGCTATCATCGACATCCACGCCCGCGAAATTCTTGACAGCCGGGGCAATCCCACGGTTGAGGTAGATGTGATACTGGAAGACGGCACAATGGGCCGCGCGGCAGTTCCTTCCGGTGCCTCCACGGGCGCGCATGAAGCGGTTGAAAAGCGCGATGGCGACAAAGCGCGTTACATGGGTAAGGGCGTGTTGGAAGCTGTGGCCGCTGTGAACGGTGAGATCGCTGAAGAGCTGTTGGGCATGGACGCAACAGAGCAGGAATTGATCGACGCGATGATGATCGAACTGGACGGCACCCCCAACAAGGCCCGCCTTGGCGCGAATGCGATCCTTGGCGTATCCCTCGCAGTTGCCAAAGCGGCAGCAGATTTCAGCACGATGCCGCTGTTTCGCTATGTTGGCGGCACCTCCGCGCGCACGCTTCCCGTACCGATGATGAACATCATCAATGGCGGCGAACATGCTAATAACCCTATCGATATTCAAGAATTCATGATCATGCCCGTGAGCGCGAATAATATTCGCGAGGCAGTGCGCATGGGCTCTGAAATCTTCCACACATTGAAGAAAGAGCTGACCGCAGCTGGCCTCTCTACAGGGATTGGTGACGAAGGTGGGTTTGCACCCAACATTGGCACGACCCGAGAAGCACTAGATTTCATCATGAATTCTATTGCAAAGGCTGGATATAAAGCGGGCGAAGATATCTACTTGGCGCTTGATTGTGCAGCGACAGAATACTTTAAGGACGGCAAGTATGTCTATGCAGGTGAAGGAAAGTCCCTGACATCCGCTGAAAACGCAGCCTACCTCGAAGCGCTTGTGAACGACTATCCGATTATTTCGATCGAAGATGGCATGGACGAGGACGATTGGGACGGTTGGAAAGCCCTGACAGACTTGATCGGGGATCGTATCCAGCTTGTAGGCGATGATCTGTTCGTCACAAACCCTGATCGTTTGGCTTTAGGAATCGAGCGCGGTAGCGCCAATTCTATGCTGGTAAAAGTAAATCAAATCGGTACCTTATCAGAAACTCTTAAAGCGGTTGATATGGCACATCGCGCGCGCTTCACCAACGTGATGAGCCACCGCTCCGGCGAAACCGAAGACGCGACCATCGCAGACCTCGCAGTTGCGACGAACTGTGGTCAGATCAAAACCGGCTCACTCGCGCGTTCAGACAGATTGGCGAAGTACAACCAGTTGATCCGCATCGAAGAAATGCTGGGCGAAACAGCGCGCTATGCAGGGCGCTCCATCCTCAAGTGATGGACGCCGATGCGATCATAAAGCATCTCGATCTCCAACCGCATCCAGAGGGCGGCTGGTATCGCCAAACGCACATCGACGACGCAAGACCGCGCGCGCACGGGACTTGCATCTACTTTCTGCTCAAGGCCGGCGAAAGTAGTCATTGGCACAAAGTCGACGCAACCGAAATTTGGCACTATTATGCAGGTGCCCCCTTGATCTTGAGCCTGTCAGAAACTGACGCAGGACCTGCATCTGAACACCTGCTCACGCCTGATCTGACCAAAGGCGTGCCACAGCTGATCGTGCCTATCCATCATTGGCAAAAGGCGAAAACAACTGGGGCGTTTACATTGGTTGGCTGCACCGTGTCCCCGGGTTTTTCCTTTGACGGCTTTACCCTCGCTGCGCCGGGCTTCGAGATACCGAACGCATGATATTCCATTTTTAACCACGCTTATTCCAAAGCAACAACAGGCGGGCTTGCCAAAAGTTTGGCAGCTCGCCATGGCGGATCGCGTGCGGTTCAACGAGATTGACATGCTCGGACATGTGAACAATGCCGCCTATCTCACATGATTCGAAAAGCTCAGAACGATCTACATTCAGGAATGTGGCCTTACGACATATGATCAAAAGAACGATCCACGGATCGTTATCCGGTCAGGTGAAATTCACTGGAAAAAGGAAATGCTGCGCAATGAGGCCTATATTGTCACCGCGCGTGCAACAGCCTATCGCACCACCAGCTTTACAATCGCGTCAGAAATCTGGGCTGGTGATCTGCGCACGACTTTCACCTGCGTGTGTGTCACGCTTGAGCCGGACGGCTCTGCACGCCGTCCCCTAGCCCAAACTTTCATAGACCACATCCGCACAATCGACGGTGCCCAAACCGCTTCCTCTTTCTAAAAGATATCCCCGCCGGAGGCCTCGACCTTTTTCAAACAGAGCGGGTCTGGAGATATTTCACCAAAGCTCGGGTCGATCCATCTTTGTCATCCGCAGCTTCGCTCCCCTCGACAATCGGTTGCAGCGCCGTGGCGAGTTCTTTGCCCAACTCAACACCCCATTGATCATAAGAGTTGATCCCCAAAATCACGCCCTCTACGAAAACACGGTGCTCATAAAGCGCGATAATTTGGCCGAGAACCTCAGGAGTGAGCTTTGGATAAAGCAACGTCGTTGACGGACGATTTCCAGGGAAGACACGGTGACGCGCTTGGCGTTCCAGCTCATCACCGACCAAGCCTTTAGCAGCCATCAAGTCCCGTGCCACGTTAATCGAACGGCCTGTCATCAGCGCTTCGGATTGCGCGAGACAGTTCGCACTAAGCAGTTGGTGTTGATGCACCAAATCTGTCTCATGCCCTTCTGCGGCCAGCAAAAATTCGCAAGGCACCACACGCGATCCTTGATGGATCAGTTGATAGAAGGCGTGCTGCCCGTTTGTGCCCGGCTCGCCCCAGACAACAGGCCCTGTGTGCACGGCAACATCAGAGCCATCCATTTGCACGGACTTACCATTACTTTCCATCTCAAGCTGCTGCAAATAGGCAGGCAAACGCGTCAGGCGTTGCTCGTATGGTAGGACCGCACGGGTGGTGTGTCCGCAAATCTGGTTGTGCCAGATCCCAACCAGCGCGAGCATGACAGGCAGGTTGTCCATAAAGTCAGCATATTGGAAATGGCGATCCATTGCCTCTGCACCACCCAAGAAGGCACCGAATGCATCGTTCCCAACAGCAATCATAATGCCGAGCCCGATCGGACCCCAAAGCGAATATCGCCCACCAACCCAATCCTCGAAACCGAACACACGGCTAGCAGGAATGCCCATCGCTGCGGTTTTTTCTTCAGACGTGCTGAGCGCTGCAAACTGTGCGCTGGGATCTTTGACTGTCTCAGACATCCACGCCATCGCTGTGCGCGCATTGGTCATCGTTTCAATCGTCGTGAAAGTTTTGGAGGCGACAACAACCAGCGTTGTCGTAGCATCCAGCCCACGCAAAGTGTCGGCAATATGCGCGCCATCCACGTTGGAGACATAGTGCACGTTCGGCCCGTCGTGATACGGCGCAAGCGCAAGTGTCGCCATCGCAGGTCCCAGATCAGAGCCGCCGATACCAATGTTCACGACATCGGTGATCGCGCCACCCTGCCCTTTGAAGACGCCCTTGCGGATGTCTTCCGAAAATTGCGCCATGCGATCCAACGTCTTATGGACCTCTGGCATCACATCCACCCCGTCCACAACGACTGGATCGCCGCTGAGGTTGCGCAAAGCCGTATGAAGAACCGCGCGGCCTTCGGTTTCGTTGATTTTCTCACCCGCAAACATCGCATCGCGCTTGGCGGTCACGCCTGCTGCGTTCGCTAAGTCAATTAGCGCTGTACGAGCTTCTTCAGAGATGCTGGTTTTTGAGTAATCAAAAAGCATATCCAGCGCGTTGACGGAAAAGTCGCCTGCGCGGTTTGCATTGCTTTCGAAGAGATCAACAATCTTGGTACCGCAGTCCAGCGCCTTCACATTTTTCCACATCGCTATAATCCTTTAAGGTGCCCAGTGCACATCTGCGCCCGTCAGCACCGATTTGATTGGGGCATCATGCGCACTAAGATGTTGTGCTTTTTCAAACGCTTCACGCTTTTCTTCGCCGATGATCACAACGTGTTTTCGCAAAGCGCCATCCAAAACACGCGCGCTTAGCGTAACACGTGGTTCGGGCGCGTTCGGTGCGCGCATTGGCACCAAGATTGGCGCGCGCGGATCAAGGGCTTCGTCGAGCTTATCAGCGCCCGGAAACAGCGATGCAGTGTGCATATCTGCCCCCATGCCCAGCAAAAGGACGGCAATCGGCAATTCCGGTGCAATAATCGCTTCTAATTCTGGCAATTTTTCCTCCGGCGTGTCCGCGCTCGCATAAAGCGGTAGATGACGCGCAGCGGCTGCACGATTGACCAACAATCGTTCGCGAATGAGTTTAGTGTTTGAGCGGTCACTGTCGGTTGGAACCCAACGTTCATCCGTCAACATCACATCAACGCAGTCCCACGGCAAATCTGCGGCGCACAAATCATCAAACAAAGGGCCCGGTGTTGTGCCTCCAGGGACAGCCAAACAAGCGCGGTCCTCATGACGAAGCGCTGCGTTCAGATCCCCTGCAATTTTGTTGGCAAGATCAATCATCAAAATATCTGAGTCGGGGTATTCGATAAAATTCATCGTTTGATTTCTCTCCAAATGCGGCCATCACGTGCGATCATAGCCATAGCATCGGTCGGACCTTCGCTGCCGCTATCGTAAGTTTTAGGCACTTCGCCGCGCGCTTGCCAGCCCTCTATGATAGGATCAGTCCAGGCCCATGCCGCTTCGACCTCATCGCCGCGCATAAACAGCGTCTGATTGCCACGGATCACATCCATGATCAGTCGCTCATAAGCATCAGGTGCATCAATTGCGTTGTCGCCAAGCGCGTCGGCAAAAGACATATCAAGCGGGACATCAACAAGACGCATGCCCCCTGGCCCTGGTTCTTTAATCGTAACATCAAGCGTCATGCCTTCATTCGGCTGTAAGCGAATCCGAAGCTCGTTGTTGTGACGGCCCGCGTCGGCACCAAAAATCGAATGGGGCGCATCTTTAAAGACAACGGTGATTTCAGAGGTACGCGCCTTTAAACGCTTGCCAGTACGCAGATAAAACGGTGTACCCGCCCATCGCCAATTACTGATCGCCATTTTCATCGCAATGAAACTTTCGGTTTTGCTACTGGAATCCTCTACATGCGTTCTGAAATCATCGTCGTCCTCGGAGGGGCCGTATTGTCCGCGTACAATATGGTGCGGAAGCACAGGTTCTAGCGCACGAATGACTTTCAGCTTCTCGTCTCGCACAGCATCAGGATCAAATTTTGCAGGTGGTTCCATCGCTATGAGGCAAAGCAGTTGCATCAAGTGGTTTTGCACCATATCGCGTATTGCGCCGGAGCGGTCGTAGTATTCACCGCGCCCGGCAACACCCACAGTTTCGGCGACAGTTATTTGGATATGATCGATGTATTGGCTGTTCCAAAGCGGTTCGAACAACATATTACCGAACCGCACAGCCATCAGGTTTTGCACAGTTTCTTTGCCAAGATAGTGATCGATCCGGTAAATCTGCTTTTCATCAAAATGCTTGGCCAAGGACGCATTAAGGGATTTCGCTGTTGCAAGATCGCGGCCAAATGGCTTTTCTACGACGATACGGCTGTCGTTATCTGCCATCGCAAAGCGCTTTAAGCGTTCTGCAAGATCACCAAATAGGCTTGGCGCGACTGAGAAATAAAACGCATTCACCAAGTCTTTGCGAATTTTTCCGGCTAGCTCTGTCCAACCAGTGTCACCACGCGCGTCCACAGCGACGTAATCGAGCCGTATAAGAAACTCAGCAAGGACACTCTCGTCAATCGCGTCGCTCGATACGAATTCGTGAATAGCGGCAGCCACGATCTCGCGGAATTCTTCGGCTGAATGCACACCACGCGCTGCGCCAATGATTTTACTCTCAGACGACATTTGACCAGAACAAAACCGACGAAAAAGTCCCGGCAAAATCTTCCGACGGGCGAGATCGCCCGTTCCGCCGAAGATGACAAGATCAAAAGGATCTACAGGAATGACGCGAGAAACCATGCGAGGCGCTCCTAATATTGATACAACGCAACAACCCAAGCTGTTAGCGCTAACGTTAAGCTTTATGCCTCATTAACGCGCAGCAAAATGAATGTCTAACACTGCTTTGTGTCATCACAATGGTGTCAGTGTTTCTTTGAGCGCTTATATGTCTTAAGCGCGCGGAGTAAACGCAAGCAAAACGCTCTACTGAGGACAATCCATGAAAGATATCGAAAATCCGCTTCTTTCGGCTAAAAAATTCAATGACCCCTTCATTACGGCCAAGGGTGAGCAACGTGCAAGCGTTGCATTGAGCGATCCGCAAACGCTTTGGTTTAACACAGGCACCCTGTGCAATATTGAATGCGAAAATTGCTATATTTTGAGTTCCCCAAAAAATGACGCGTTGGTCTATATTACCGCCGGCGAAGTGCGCATCTATCTGGATCAGTTGGAGACCCGCAAGTGGGGCGTGCGCGAGATTGCCTTCACGGGTGGTGAGCCGTTTATGAACCCCGAGATGATTGAGATCACCCGCGCCTCTCTCGAGCGCGGCTATGATGTGTTGATCCTGACCAATGCGATGCGCCCGATGATGCGTAAATCTATGCGCGCAGGGCTGTTAGAGTTGAATGCAGCCTACCCCGGTAAATTAACGATGCGTATTTCTGTGGATCACTGGGATAGCGTCAACCATAACAAAGAACGCGGCGCTGGAACGTTTGAAAAAACAATTGAAGGCATGGCTTGGCTACAAAGGAACGGCTTTGCCATGGCTGTTGCGGGTCGCACGGTCTGGGGCGAAAGCGACGCCGCATCGCGCCAAGGCTACGCCGCGCTGTTTGCAGAGCATGGCTTTGAAATAGACGCCCGCAACCCCGCTCAGACAGTTTTATTCCCTGAGATGGATGAGACCGCCGATGTTCCCGAGATTACAAGCGCTTGTTGGGTCATTCTAAACAAATCGCCTGACGCAATGATGTGCGCGTCCTCGCGTATGGTCGTTAAACGCAAAGGTGCGGATAAGCCTACGGTTCTAGCTTGCACCTTGTTGCCGTATGCGCCCGAATTTGAACTTGGCAGCAGCTTGGAAGACGCCGAAGGGTCTGTACAGTTAAACCATCCCCATTGCGCGAAATTCTGTGTCTTGGGTGGGGCGAGCTGTTCGGCGTAAGTGCTTTTTGGACCTGCTGGTATCAGAGGCCAGTCCCTCACAAACCCTAGGGTATTTACAGAGATATGATGCGTGCGGAGTTAGTCTTTGCCTAAAGGTTTGCTAAGGATGCCACCGCCGACATGTCCGCTAACACCAGTGGTGCTTGGGCCACTGGTTGGAAGGCCCCGCGCGACTCTGACTGCTAGATAAGCAAACGCTTGTGCTTCAAGCATATCACCATCCAAGCCAACGTCTTCTACGGGATCTACTGGGCAATCTAGCGCTTCGCGCAGCATATGCATCATCACCGGGTTGTGGCGACCACCGCCGCATACAAACACACGTGTCGGAAGGCTTGGGCAATGCTCCATCGCCTGCATCACGGCTGCGGCGCTCATCGCGGTCATAGTTGCTGCCGCATCTGCGTCGGAGAGTTTGCGCACCAGTTCCAGCATGATAGAGAAATCGTTCCGATCCAGTGATTTCGGTGGAATGCGAGCAAAATAAGTCTCGGTCAGGAAGAGTTCCAGCGCGCCTGTCTCCACCTGCCCTTTCTGGGCCAATTTGCCGTCTTTGTCGTAACTCAACCCGCGCCGCGCTTGCATCAAATCATTGATCGGCGCGTTCGCAGGCCCTGTATCAAAGGCGAGCAACGAGTTCGCGTCCTCAGCTTTGGATTTGCTCGGATCGATCCATGTGATATTACCCACGCCGCCCAAGTTTAGAAACGCAATCGGTGCATCCGCTTTGATCCATTTGGCACATGCGAAGTGAAAGAACGGCGCAAGCGGCGCGCCTTCGCCGCCCAATTGCACATCATTCGTGCGAAAGTCCCAGACCACAGGCGCGCCAACCTGTTGCGCCAAAGCGGCACCATCGCCAAGTTGATGCGTTCCCCGCCCGCGCGGTTCATGCGCGAGGGTTTGGCCATGAAATCCAATCAAGTCTGGATCGAACCCGCTCAGTACCCCTATGTGTGCGTCTTGCACGACGGCCAAAGCTTGTTCCAATCCGTTGCCAGGCCAACGGCCCAACACACCACGCAGCACTGCGCGTTCTTCGTTTGAATAACTGCGATATGCGCTTGACCCGAAGGCATCGATGATCTCGCCGTCGGTCACCACTTCCGCCGCATCCACCCCGTCCAGCGACGTGCCCGACATCAATCCAATCGCTTTCACCAATCCCGTGCCCTTCATAGGCTTTTCCTTTACGCATCTGCCCTGTATGAGCTTTGACCAGAGCTATACGTGGACGCAAGTTATGACCTACCATCCTAAATCCGATTTCATTGCAGTGATGATGGAGCGTGGCTTTTTGGCCGATTGCACCGATTATCAAGGTCTCGACGAGGCGGCGCTAAAAGGCGGCATGCCCGCCTACATTGGCTTTGATGCGACGGCTGAGTCTTTGCATGTAGGCTCGCTGATCCAGATTATGATGTTGCGCTGGTTGCAAAAGACAGGCGGCAAGCCAATCACTTTGATGGGTGGCGGCACGACCAAAGTAGGTGATCCGTCTTTTCGCGCCGATGAACGCCCTCTGCTCACGCCTGAGAAAATCGATGATAACATTGCTGGCATTAAGAAAGTCTTCAGCGCGTATTTGACATATGGTGATGGCCCGTCTGATGCCTTGATGATCAACAATGCGGAATGGCTTGATGGGCTGAACTACCTCGATTTCCTGCGCGACATTGGCAAGCATTTCTCGGTTAATCGGATGCTCGCTTTTGAAAGCGTAAAGTCGCGCCTTGATCGCGAGCAGAGCCTGAGCTTTCTTGAGTTCAACTACATGATCTTGCAGGCCTATGACTTTCTTGAGTTGAACCGCCGCTATGGCTGCGTGCTGCAGATGGGGGGCTCGGATCAGTGGGGCAATATCGTCAATGGTATTGACCTGACGCGCCGCGTTTTGGACAATCAGATCTTCGGATTGACCTCGCCATTACTGACCACATCGGACGGCAAAAAGATGGGTAAGAGCGCAGATGGCGCTGTTTGGCTAAACCCTGACATACGTAGCCCCTACGAGTTTTGGCAATTCTGGCGTAACACGACCGATGCCGACGTAGGCCGTTTTCTCAAACTCTACACGGAAATGCCTGTAGAAGAATGCGAACGCCTTGGCGCGTTAGCAGGCTCCGAGATTAATGAGGCGAAGGTCATCCTCGCCAATGAGATCACCAAGCTTTGCCACGGCGCGGAGGCCGCCGGCACCGCCGAAGCGACATCGCGCGAAGTGTTCGAAAAGGGCGGCGTTGGCGATGATTTACCCACGCTCGAGCTAACACGTGAAGAGTTGGGCGATGGCCTTTCCATCGTACAAGCCATCGTGCGCGCGGGGCTTGCGAAGTCCGGCAAAAACGCGAAACGTCTGATCTCCGAGAATGGTGCAAAGATCGATGATGCGCCCCTGAACGATGCAGGCCTCATGCTCGACGCGGCCGCTTTGACGTCACCTATCAAGCTAAGCGCAGGCAAGAAACGCCACGCGCTTATCGTGCTGAAAGGGTAAACAATGCTGCGCCTCACAACCGCCCTTTTGCTCATCACTAGCCCGCTCACTGCGCAAGAATTTTACGGCAGCGCACAATTGTCTTTCGAGCAAAGTCAAACGGCAGGTGCCCCCGTCGCAATCCAAGGCGCAACAGGAACTTTGCTGACGGGGCGCACCAATCTGAGCTTTGGCCGCCTTACGCAAAGTGGTCTCTATATCCAAGCGGATCTTGGACTTGCGGCGACGAACAACGCCAATGCGGCCCCCAATACGGCAAACACCTCAAACAGCCTGATACTGCGCACGGGCCGCTCTGCTGATCGCTTTAGCTACGGTGTCTCTGTGGGCGCGCTGCAATCGGACCACGACAATGACGGAAGCGATGATGCGATGCGTCTGCTCGCGCAGTATTGAAGGCTCGTACTCACTATGTAATAGTTGGTCATTCAATGGACATCTGGGATACATTACAGGCACCAGTAGAACAGACAGCGTCGCAACAGCCACCGACGGTATTGCGACTGGCGTTGGCATCACCTTTGCAGCTACTGATCGCCTGAGCTTTGGCACCTCCATCGGCTACCTCAACGCGAAAATGGACGCCCCGAGCACTGTGGTTGAGCTGTGGACGCTGGAAGCGCGCGTCGATTATGACATCCAAGCGGTGCCCGGCTTGTCGCTCTTCGCCGCTACGCAATATGGTGAGAGCCACCGGAAAGAGATCGTCGGCACCGATGATATCACTGACACCACCTCAATCATGGCGGGAATCACCTATCGCTTCGGTGGAAAACGCCTCAGAACCGCCAACCTCACCTATCTGGAGCCATTCCTCGCCAACACAGG
>Ga0209199_1002462_pt1 | contig 19796 bp, 16 predicted proteins | sample COGITO_mtgs_1105_7_FD_184805 | JGI IMG/M metagenome (GOLD analysis project Ga0209199, IMG submission 184805) | Pelagic marine microbial communities from North Sea - COGITO_mtgs_110523 (SPAdes) (version 2) | ecosystem: Environmental > Aquatic > Marine > Epipelagic ...
CTAAAAAATATTGTAAGTACAAAAAAAAGTACAAATTATTTCTAAAAAATATTGTAAGTACAAAAAAAAGTACAAATTATTTCTAAAAAATATTGTAAGTACAAAAAAAAGTACAAATATTTTGCTTAATATTATCTAATTTTGTCACTGATTTATTACCATATATGGTGATAAATTGAAATATAATACATTTAATCTAATTATATTTCTTATTTAACAGATAATAAATCACAAACGCAAATGTATAAATTCAATAAAATTTAAGCATATTCACAACTATTAATTTTATTTATTTTAGCACATTTATATTGAAGTCTTAACAAATCAATAATATCTTCAAACGATTTATTATAATAATTTACATTTTCATATAGATCTTCGTTATTAGTTAAGTTGTATTCATAATATATATTATATTCGTCTGGAAATTTTGGTGATGTTCCTTCATAATTATTATTTTTATAAATTTCATAATCATTATCATAAATTTGACTTAGATTGTTATAATAATTTTCACTAAAACAATTTATATATGAAGCCTTATCAATTCCTATTAAATATACAATTTTAAAATCTGGAAGCATTTTTCTATATTTTGTGAATTGACTTCTTATCACATTATTATAATCTAATTTTGCTTCAAATATAATTTTATTGTCTAAATCAATAAAGTCAAAAACACAATTACCTTTTCTATATTGATAAATTATTTTTGGATATAAATATTGCAGTTTTTCCTTCCAAAATAGTTCTTGTTTTTTACTATTATGATTAGCGACTTTCCAACCATTAACCGATATATGTTTTTCATTCACAATTTTTTTACAATTATCAACCATATCATGAAATGATGGAAGTTTATAATATTCATAAAATTTATTCCAAATTTTTTTTTCATCTGATGTAAATTTTCCATTATATTTTTCTTCTAAAATAGCATTACCACCATTTTTTATTCTATATTGTTTATCTTTAATTTTAGTATAATTGTTAAATGTTAAATAATCAAGTAGTTCATTTATTATGCTGTAATATGTGTTATAGTATTTTTCTTCAAATTTATTGTCAGCATTTTCTGGAATACCAATTTCATTACTTTTTGAAATAACATCATTTATATATTCTATTTGAATTAAATTTTTTTCTAATAATTCATTTGAAAAAATATTACTGAAATGTGTTTTAACATTATTTAAGTTTGAATTAAAACAATACCATAATTTTTCATTTGGACACCATTTACATCCAAGGTTTTTTAATTTATCTTTATCGTCAAATGAAGTATAGAGTATATAATGTTTTTCCATTCAATAATAATTGTTATATTTGTCTTTATATTGATTAACTACCAAAACCAAAATTTACACGCTCTGCGAAGGGCAAACCTTTTTGATTTTTAATGGATTTTGTCCCATTTTAAATCTTGAAGGGTGTAAAGAATCAGTCGACTTTTTGGTGTTGGGCATGATATGTGAGAAAATATTATTTTATATTACTTTTTTATAAACAAAATACTTCAATTTTTATTTTTTCTTAAGATACAATACAATTTTCTATGACCAAAAAAGAAAACGTAGTGATTCTGATGTCGACGAAGATATAAATATATTATTTTTTAATTTTAGTTCTAATCTTAAAACAAGACAACTCACAAATTTATAGTTTTTAATATGATTTTAAGATTTTTACTCCTGTAAGGATCTCTGCGAAGCAGAGGGTAAAAATCTTACCAGTTATGCTCTTCGTTTTTTCAAAACACACACGCACACTAGGTCGCACGCACCGAAGGCGCGCTAACCAACGCAAAGCGTTGTCATCCTTTTTGTCACCGAATTCTTACCATATGTCTTGTTTTTTATGGATTAAATTATACATAGATATATATATGGAAACTATTCTTGAAATAAAGCTTACACAAGGATTATGTAATAAATTATTTATGTTTTTTAGTGCATGTGATATTGCAATTAATAAAAATATTAAACTATTAGAACCAAAATTTGGATGGAAAAAACCTATTTTATTTTCAGAAATATACGATTTAGAAAAATTTAATAGTAGCATGAAAGCATATAACAATGGACAAGATATATTGATACCTTTTGAATACAGGTCAAATTATACAATAATAAGAAATAATGTTAATTTATGGAATTATTCGGAAAAAATTTTAGAAAAAAATCGCCAAGAATGCAAATTGTTAAAAAATTGTATGAATATTATAGTTTTACAATGTTTACAATTAAATGAAAATAATCAAAAAATAGCAGAACAAAATATTAATAAAGAAATTAATTCTGTTCATTTAAGATTAGAAAGTGATTGGCAAAAATATTCAAAATCTGCTCAAAAACGTATCGATAGTAATGAAAGAATATTAATTGACTTGGATACTTTTATAGAATTATATAATGAACTTTTCAATGAACATATATTTTTTACCTCAGGAGAAAATCATGAAGCAATTACAAACAAATTTTCATCTAGAAATATTAAATCCAATTCTTATTTTAATTCCAATTTTGAATATGAAATAAACGCAGCAATTAATTTTGAAATATGTTGCCATTCAGAGAAATTTATAGGATTATCCAGAAGTACATTTTCAAACTTAATAACTTTAAAAAGATTTCTTAACGGTAATGACAATTCTTATATTTACAATCTAAATAATACAATTTTACAAAGAATTGACGCAGGATTACAATGTAACGCAATATGTGCTATATCAAAAAAAACATCAATACTTGATTATTAAATCAAGAACCAAAATAAAATAACACTCTGGAAAAGACGCAATTCGAAGTAGAGAATCTTCAATAAAATTGTAGAATTCAAAATAATTTTTATAATTAATTTTTTTTCCTTTTTGTCACCGAATTCTTACCATATGTCTTATTAATTTATGGATTTAAAATTAAATGTAATACAATATAATTACTACTACTAAGATAGAGAGATATATATTTCAACGGAATCCAAATAGGAACATCAAACTATTTTTTTCCTTTTCTTCTCCTTCTTCTAATTGTATAAGATTTCTTTTTCAAAACGACCCTAGCTCTAGATTTTTTCTTTTTGTTGGTTTTTTTTTTGCGGCGACGGGAGATGTTGACACAGTTCCGAGTTCTCCCACCCCCATTCGAATTTATCTCACGCTCAATCTTCTTCAATTTATCAAACTCATGCTGGATGAACTTGTCCGTTTTGGACGCATGTTCTACCGTTCGATAGGGCTTCGCGCCGTGATTCTCGAAGTACTTTATCGCCTGAATGATAACTGACCTCTTGTCATGTGGCGGGTTGTATAATTTTTTCAATGCGTTCACTACCTCAGCTTTTGAATCATCCAAGGTATAAATCATATATTGGGGTGGGATAATTATTTCGTACGTATTGCCGGTGGTGCCGTGTATACTTTTGTGCGAATTTATTGGTAAGATTGGCAAATCCATCGATAGAGGGACCTGTTTTATTTGGCGATGGTCACACTCATATTTCTCTGACACAACTTTTTGTGAAAGTGAGGATGTCAGTGACCCATTAATCTCACCAAGGGTTTCGTACAAACATATGTAAACATTTAACGGATGCTTAAGTACTGGTATATTAGAATCCATAAACAACGCTAATAGTTCAGGTTGTGGTACTACATTCATATGAAATTTGCGTTTGGTCATGGCGGCGCGAGCCATTCTATTATTGGAGTCATTTACTAAAGACACGCGAAATTTATCAACAACATCCCCCATTTCCAATTCGTCATTCATAAAAGACATATATTTATTTCTAAACCATCGCGTACTACTACGCTTAGCTATATATGTATCAAACTCTTTAGGCTCGGGTTCTTTAGGCTCGGGTTCTTTAGGCTCGGGTTCTTTAGGCTCGGATTCTTTACGCTCGGGTGGTAAGGGATTTGTTACGTTTAGTTGTGATGAAGTTTTCATTATGGTATATATATATAACATAAAAAAAGTTAAGTTTTCTAAATCTATGCGTTCATTGAAACAGAAATCACATAAAACTAAAAGAAATAACAGGTAGTTTTTTTTGTTATGATTGTTATAGTCATTGTTTATAATCTTACTGTGGTTAAATAATTAACATTTTTTGTTACTACAAGACTAACATCAAGTTGTTATGATGAAGAAATTCGAGAAATAATCTAAGAAAATTTATGCTAATTATTTCGAATTAATTGACCGCAATTAATTAATGTATATGCTACTATTATATATTAATTTAATATATAATTACTACTTATTACGGTTTATTTATAAATAAAAATTTATTATTTTAAATTTATGTAGTGAAGGAAAAATATTTACGGGAAGATGAAAAATCTTAGAAGGATTTAATGAATGGAGAACAATATAAGATGTTAGATACTAATGCTAAGTTAGTAGTTGCTTATATGTTAGTCTATGAAGCACATGAAGATATCCATTATATTGCTTTTTTGATACAGTTGTAAGGCACAATCACTTCGGTAGGTATATTATTGATCGATACGAAATAGAGAAAGACTTTCTGGTTACATTAATACCACAGGAAATAATTCAAAGTTCATCAAAATACTGTGCAAAAGTATTAGATTTATATTATGATAATGATGATGGTCAAAAATGTATCAACAAAGAACGTATAGATGAATTTATAAAACAAAATAATTTTAACTCTTGATAACTAATCTGGAAAGATTTAGTAACAACGTACATAAATAAATATTTTTAATTATATACATGTGTTTACTACTAAAATTATTTAAACAATAATAGAGAGAAAATTAATTATTTTAATTTAATCGGTTTTATTTTTCCAGGAATATGGTATTTTTTTTATTATAACATTTAGCTAGACACAGTATATTGAAGATAATTACATACAGAAATTTTTATATATATTTTAAAAAAGAGTCTAAATATAAAAATTTTACTAAATAGTTTGTATTATTTTATTTAATATGTTTTTATTTTATTTTTTATGTATCTATATTCTATATAAAACTATGCCTTCGACCGTGGCCGCGCCGCCCAGCCCCAGGGCGACCACTTTAAGAACCCTTCGATCAGAATTTGAGGTTATACAAAAAATAGATGAGAATAACAATATGAGTATTTCCGTTAATCATTTACATCAATATCCGCCTGCTGCCAATCCCGTCGGCGTGAGCGCCATTAAAACATTTTTTCCTGACGTTGATGAAGAATTATTAGAAGAGTTCGTTAACAAACGAAAACCCATGACGGACACAAATAAAACGGGATTAGTGCTTACTAGAAAAAGCGCACAACCATATTTTCTTAATACCATGCAAACTGGATGCTTTTACACATATAATGAGGTATATAAGTATTTATTGGGTATTGCTCCAAATCCTCGGGATGCTAACATTAGATTACCTCGAATAGAAACTATGCACAATTTAATTAATGACTTGGAAGATAGCAAATGCACCTACCAAGTTACTGCATTGAAGAATGTGGTGGCAGGCGAGAATACCATCGACGGCGGCGGCGGCAGCGGCGGCGGCGGCAGCGGCGGCGGCGGCGGCAGCGGCGGCGGCAGCGGCGGCGGCGGCAGCGGCGGCGGCGGCGGCAGCGGCGGCGGCGGCAGCGGCGGCGGCGGCGGCAGCGGCGGCGGCGGCGGCGGCGGCGGCGGCGGCGGCGGCGGCGGCGGCAGCGGCGGCGGCGGCAGCGGCGGCGGCGGCGGCAGCGGCGGCGGCGGCAGCGGCGGCGGCGGCGGCGTCGGCGGCGCAGACGAGACCGCAACTTTGGAGCCCGGCGACGGCCTCCTCGAACTCGAAAGCGAGATCGGCGACACCCAGCTCGGCGAACTCGGCGCGCCACCCAACGCGCCACCCGACGCGCCACCCGACGCATCACGCCGCGCCTCCCTCTTGCGAGGGCCGCCTGTCATTTTTTCCCCACGCGCCCCCAACAACGCAATCGAGATGCCGTCGGAGTCGGGCGAGCAAAAGTTCAGGAAGATGCACGTGAAGGTGTTGCGCGGGAATGAGCTGGAGAAGGGGAGGTCGGTTATGCCCGGCAAGACGGACCCGTACGCGAAGATCACGATCGGTGAGCACGTCTTCGTGACGCCGCCGGTCATGGGCGGCGGCGAGAACCCAGTCTGGAATGCCGAGCACACGTTTGATCTCCCGATCGATGACAAGGGAGCTTTCGTCGATAAGGAGGCGCTGATCGAGATCTACAACCAGAATCGAGACAGGTTCATGGGTAAGGTGCGCGTCCAGCTCATGAACTGGGCGAAAAAAGCGGGCACGTCCGGCAGCTTCGTGGACGATATCGAGATGACAGAAAACGTCGGCGGCGCGCCCGTCGGCACGATGACGGTCGACGTCAAGTTTGACGACGCCGCCGTCGCCGCCGCCGAAGCAGCAGCCACCGCTGCCGCGGAGAAAGACGCCGCCGACGCCGCAGCAGCCGCGGAGAAAGACACCGACGCCGCAGCAGCAGCCGCCGCGGCGCCGAACACCTTATCAAAGGTTCGCAATGCTCTGTCACGCCGTGACAGGCAGCGACCGCCGGGCGGCGAGGAGCGGCCCGGGCGGAACGGGTATAGTAGGGTTGTCGAGGAGCCGCCCGGGTCGAACGCGTTTAGTAGGGTTGCTTTTGGGGGGGGGCGTGTAAAAACAAAAAAAACACAAAAAACAACAAACACAAGACGCGCTAAACATAAAGCAAAAAAACCCCACCATACACACACGATTAAACGTGGCAAAAAAAGTATTGAAATAAAATTGGGTGAATCTTTAAATATTTTGTGTAATTAAAAAAAAATCTATTTGCCCTCTTAATTTTATAATCTAATATAAAAATTGAAATAAAATATTATTTTTTTATATAGATTATCATGCTAACTCCATATTGGAAATTATATACTTTCTTTGAATTCATACTAATTATTAATTGAAGTATGCCTATACATATTTCACACGATTTGATGAATCTTATGTATGAATACGAACCTACTAAACGAAAAAATCTAGAAAAATGTTTTGAAGGGATTCTTGTAAAAGGAACATTATCAAGAATTTACCAGATTGATAAATATTGGCAGGAACATAATAAAAATCCAATCAATTCACGGATAGCTTTTTGTGATTTCTTACAGTATCACATTGAGGGTGATTATGAGTATATTATAAAGAGCCTATCAAGATGTAACTGCTGCTCTCGCCACCAAATACTAAAACCATCAACTATATATTCCACAGAGTATTATTACTATTCACAGCAAACGGACTTCCCTTTTGGAAGCTACTGTACTCATTCATGTTCTTGTAAGTGTCGCCATTTTTGTCGTTTTATTCATAATATAATGTGAATAAAAATATTTTTAAGATGTGACGCCGGACGCCCGAAGGGCGCCCACATAAAAACATATATATATATACCCCACTTTTTTTTGTTTTTTCCGATTTTTTCAATAAAAGAAAAAAAATTTCTAGTTTTTGGACATTTTTAAAAATGTCCATTTTTCGATAATCAATGAATTATTTTGCGAAAAAAAATAAAAAAAGTGAGTTGCATCATTATGTAGGGAACAATGTAATATTTAATTTTTAATTTGTTACCATAACAAAATTAAATATTTTGGGAACATGATTTAAGTGCTTTTTTGTTATCATATATAATAATAACAAAATGATAACAAAAAAAGCACCAAAATTTCGGTGTGAAAAATGTGACTTTAATAGTAACAATTTAAATCACTATAAACGACATCTCGAGACCAAAAAGCATAATATGGTAACAAATGATAACAAAAAGCACCAAAACGCACATATATGTGATTGTGGTAAGTCATATAAATATAGTTCAGGGCTTTCTGTACATAAACATAAGTGTGGATTAAATTCTATAAATGAAACAGAAATCTTGAAACATAAATTAAAAGAAGTTGAGGAAGAGAAGCAAAATCTTCAAAATATAATAATAGATACACTACAAAATCAACTTAAAGAAAAAGATGAACAAATAAAGGATTTGATACCGAAGGTAGGAAATATTACGTTTAATATCAATAATTTTTTAAATGATAAATGTAAAGACGCAATATCTCTTCAAGAATTTATAAATAGTATAAAAATAAGTATGGAGAATATTCTTATGACACAAAATTATGGATTATCTTCGGGTATTACATCAATTATTATGGATAATATGAATAAATTGTCCCTACATGAAAGACCAATACATTGTAGCGACAAAAAACGCGAGGTCTTATATGTAAAGACTGATACCTGGGAAAAAGATGTAAATAAAAAAAATACTAAACATATGATAACAAAACTTTGTAATAAACAACTCCAATCTGTAAATCTATTATTGGATAATAGAGAAGACGATTATCTCGAAATCTTTGGTAAATGTGTTCTTGATTTAGATGAGAAAAAAGTAGTTAAAAATATATGTGAACATGTTTATGTTAAAGATTTATAATTATTATATTAACATTTATTTACACCTCACTAACTTCTACAAACCTATATAATATATTATAGTTAATTCAAATTATATATAATAATATATATTATTATATATAATAATGAGTAAAACTATAATTTATTCTTGTATATTTTTTAATGAAAAATATATAAATTTAATAAATTTATTATTAAAAAGTTATAAACTTTTTTGTAACTCACATGATGATGTTGAGTATTTAATAATATGTAATAATGATTATGAAGAGAAAATCAAAGAAATCTTTGATAATTTAAATATAAATGGAAAAATATGGTGTATGGACCTAAAAACTAAATTTGAATCTTGTTGGTCAAGATATGAAATATTTAATTATCCAGATATTGATTTATACAATAAAATATTATATTTAGATTGCGATATTTTAGTAACGAATTCAATAAATAATATATTAGATTTTCAATTGGAAAATAAATTATATGTTTTAGCAGAAGGTATTACCAGTCATAACTTTTGGGGAGCTCATCATTTTAAAAAAGGAAATCCAAGATGTACAGCATTTTCATCTGGTATATTGCTATTCAACAATAATATCATAATAAAAGAATTATTTGAAGAAATGATTAAATATAAAAATGTACAATTAAATAATTATACTGGTGACAGCCCGAATGCTGGTTTAAATAATTGTATTCTAAATGATCAACCACTATTAGTATATTTTGCTTTTAAAAATAAATTATATGATAATGAGAAATTAATTAATATAGTTATTAATAATCCAAAGAGTTTCGCTAATCATACTATTAGTCATTTTCCAGGAGGCCCAGGTAATTATGAAAATAAAATTAATAAAATGAGAAACTATATGAATAATTTTATGTTTAATCTTGATAAAACTACTAATGCTGATAATGCGTTAATTGGAAAAAAATATTTATGGATGGATTCTAATATAGAATTTTTAGAAAATTATAAAATGAACGCATTTGGTCATGGTAATTATAGCATTATTAATAAATATTTAGTAAATTGTTATTTTGATGGTCATACTCATCTAATAAAATTTAATGAAGATTATTCAACCTTTTTTTCTATTAGAAAATCAGATTTTGCAGTAGTATTTGGAAATCATTTATAATTTTTAATTTTCCGGTTATTTTTCTACTTTTAAATTTATTTAATTTTACACCTTTGAACAATTAAAACACCTATTTTTTTAATTAATAATGGGTTTCTTTCTGTTCCTGCCTCCAATGTGTTTTGGTTTTATATAACAAATTACTTTTAATAGTTACCTGTCGGACATTTAAAATGACCCCTTCAAATATTAAAATATACATATAAAAAAATATACATATATATATATTATTAATTATATAAATGAAAATATGTTGTGTTTTTGTATGCAATAAAAATTATTTCAATAAATTTATTAATACTTGTAATCAGCTGATAAAATACGGTAATTATAAAGGTGATATTTGTTTAATAATTGGTGATGATTTAGTAGGAGATACATTATTAGATTTATCTATTATAAAGGATAATAATATAATAATAAAATATTTTCCAAATATTCAATTTTCAAAAGATATCTTATATATACAAAAAAATTTGAATAGACCACAACATTGGTTTAAAAAGATATTTCAATATCATAAATTTTATTTATTTCACACCTATTTTAAAAAATGGGATTTTATCTTTTATATGGATTGTGGTATAAACATATATGATGATATATCACCTATAATAAATGAAGCTACTGAAAATAAATTATTAGCTCATAGCGACGCATATCCTAAATATGAAAGGAAATTACGTGGTCAATTTAAGGAAGATATAGAACTTAATAAAATGTATAATTTAGATATTGATTATTTTCAATCAACAATTATGTTATTTGATACAAATATTATTGAAGATAATACATTCACAGAATTAATAGGTTTGGTTAATAAATATCCAACAGGGATAACAAACGACCAATCTTATTTATCAATTTATTTTACAAACATCAAACCATGTTGGGAACAAATAAAGATTAAAAATGAAAAAATGTATTTTTACGATTATTTAAGCAGAAATGACAAAAATAAATATATTATGTTAAAACTCCACAAAAACCAGAGTTTATAGTTTTTCAAGATTTTACCTTACGTTGAAGGTGTTTCAATAAATTTCCGAATTTCTTTATTTTTATAAGCATATTTTATGTATAGATTTTTTATTATTTTTAAAATGAAATATATACATAAAAATTGAATAAAAATAACAAACTATACATTATTAACAATATAACTAATATGATGGATTATTATAGTAACTATTATCCTCCTGGTAAAGATGCGTGTATAAATGAAATTTGTTCACAGATTCAATGACGCACTCTGTTTCCAAGTTTGTTAGTTCTTCATAAGAAAGCCCATTTATATTTGTATTTTCACCACCAGCACCAGTACCTCTAGATGAAATAAGTGTGGTCTTAGGTTTTTTAATCAGTTGTGATTTATCATCGATAAATTCCATATTGTATTTTATAATTATGCGCCTTAAATGAATTGGTTATTGTTTCAATTTTTATTTTAATTGTTCCATCGTCTCGTAAATTTTATACCCAATCCTTTATAATAAATTATTTATAAGTTATATATAATTAAGACACACTTTCTTCTATTAGTAGTAGTAAATTACAAAAATTGAAATATATATTATACAATATATACAAACAACCTTACCAAAACTCTTAACTCTGACAGCAACATTCAACCAACAATGGATATTGTTACTGCGGAGTTTCTCCAAAAAAAACTTGGTAAATGCGATCGTAAAATTCAACTATTTTTGCGAACACCAACTGCTGATGTTATTCAGGGAATTACAAAACAGCAAAGTCAATGCCTCAAAATAGATTTCGTTCAATTTTGTCGCGTTCAGACCTTGAAAATCATGGACAAAAATCCGTCTGGGATGGATTTAATTCTTGATGTGTTTTGTCCTGATTGCTATTATGGTTCTTACGAACCAATAGATAATATGGAATCTAAGAAAGGTTCTGATTACCTCGATTTTGAGAAAGGGTACTATTATCTAAAATCAATAGCACTCATTGGTCCTTTCTATACTCCTATCAAAGGTAAAAACTATAATAAAAGACAACTTTTAGATATAGCTATTAACCTTGGATGTGTAGTCTACAAAAGTTGGAACAAATCACAAATCATGAGGGCTATATACCCTAATCTCAAATTTTAATTAAAATTTATTTATTTGTGTTTGGGGTTTTATGAGTTTTGTTTAGACTATATGACTGCGTATGTGGTTTGTGTCGTTTTCGTGTTTTCGTATAAATAATTTAAGAATATCCATAACTTTTATAGGTGTATTTTTATCACCTATAAATCATTTATTGACATCATTATTAACTGGGGACGCGTCGCTCGGCGACAATGTGCTCTTTCAAGTTGTCTAATACCATTTTCTCCTTTTTTATGATTACACAAACAACAAAATTTAGTCTTGAACTTAAAGAACTCTAAAACTATGTTTTGCGCAGGACCAAGATTTAAATGTTTGGCTATTGTTTCTTTATCGCCAACAAGAAGACATTCATCCATAAGAAATCTGTTTTTACTTTTCGGTAGGTTTTCATCTATGTATCGTTTTTGGTTTTCTAAGGTTGTTTTATATATATCGCTTTCTTGATTGTTTAGTTCTTCCATTTGTTATTATTTATTTATTAATTATTTATATTAATATTATCGCTTCAATTTTATTAACAATGCTTACCTGTACCAATGATAACAAACGATTTCGCTTCTACCTACATACCTTTTAACACATTGAGGGTGATTTTGTCGCCAATAATTCGGTGAATTTAAATTGAGATCTATAAATTTACATATTTCAGCACTAATCCATAAATGGTTGTTTTGTAGTTCAATATTGATATTTCTCCAAATAAAATTATCGCATTTTTTTCTAATATCCCAAGGTTTTTCTGAGAATTTTTCTATGTGTGTAATTACATCACCATTCAATCTGCTGAAAAAAAGGTATGCCATATCGTTATTGGTTTCATATTATTAAAAAATATATTTCAATTTTAAAACTATGAATGATAAGTTATTAAAAAAAATAATTGATTCAATATTAATACATATATTTAATATATATATTTAATTAATAAAACAATGGAGGAGCATTTAAAAAATGTTTATGGTTACAACGGATTTCGTGAATATCAAAAAGACATTATTACAGATATAATGGATGGCGAAAACGTGTTTGCTATACTACCAACCGGTGGTGGCAAATCGCTGCTATATCAATTTCCAGCAACTTATAGCAATAAAATAACGGTTATTGTATCTCCATTAATATCTCTTATGAATGACCAATGTCAACATATGACATCTAAAAATATTGCGACGGTATGTTTAAACTCGGAAACGAATGTCAAATTAGACAAACTAAATACATTTAGTTTGATATACACAACGCCTGAATTCTTAACAAATAGAATTAACGTGTTTAAAAATTTTGAGTCCTCAATATGTTTATTCGCAATAGATGAAGCACATTGTGTATCTCAATGGAGTCACGACTTCAGGGAAAGCTATCAGCAATTAAATATCATTAAAGATATGTTTCCAAGTATTCCATTGTTGGCGGTAACAGCCACTGCAACCCCAAGAGTTTTGGACGATATGTATGGACTACTTAATATAGAAGAAGCTACACAATACTCGCTCGGTACAAGGAGAACCAATCTGGCTATTCGTGTATTACCTAAATCTGATTATGCAAAACACGTCTTTGATAAACCTACTATCGTATACGTTCAAACAAGAAAACTATGTGAATCTCTTTGCGATGAAATATCAAATAAAGGTATTAAATGTACTTGTTATCATGGTGGAATGCCTATACAACAAAAAAACACTAGTCATGAAAGATTTTTGAAAGGCGACGTCTTGGTAATAGTTGCTACAATTTCATTTGGTATGGGTATTGACAAATCCGATATCAGAGAAGTAATCAACTACGGTGTTCCAAATGACCTTGAGAGTTACTATCAAGAAATAGGTCGTGCGGGAAGGGACGGGTTAATGAGTGAAACTACTATATACTATCAACCAAGCGATTTTGCTACCGCAAATTACTTAATCAATACTTCAAAAGACGCCGAACAAAGAGCAATTAAAGGTAACGCGTTGAATATATTTCGCAGGTATCTATCAGAAAACCATTTATGTAGGCAACAAATGATAGAATATTATTTTGAAAACGGAACCATTCCAAACGAAGACGAGGCAAAACATATACCCAAGTGTGGTATTTGTGATAATTGTTCCGGTATTAAAACCATGAATATGGTAGACATTAAACAAGAGGCGATGTTTATAGTAAATTACATTAAGGATTTCTATGCTCGCAATAATTATACAAATGGAATTGATAAACTTTGTACTGCTATTAGGAAAGACTGTGGTATCTTAAATATTAAATCTAAAAAATGGTGCATAGAAATAATTGAAGTTTTAATTACAAAAGATATTTTAAAAAGAACATCTATTGGAACAGGTAAATACGTGATAAATATTGGAACAAATAAAATTAAGTTGGACCAACCTTTGATGGCACATATGACATCAGAAATTAAAACTTTATCTGTAAATACAGATACTGTATCTAATTTTAAAGAAGTTCGTGATATCTTAGCAAGTAAGTATGATATTACACCGACGGTCCTCATTAATGATCGCGTATTGTTCAACATTCAACATAAAAATCCTAAAAATATATCTGACCTTTGGAATGTTGATGGAATTTCTAACGACTTTTGTATGAGATATGGGCCCGAATTTTTAGAGTTATTAAATAAACCCACAAGTATTAAGACGAATAATAAGACAAATAATAATGTAATATCTAATACTGTGAAAGAAACGTATAAATATTATAAACAAGGTAAGACGATTGATGAGATTAGTAAAATTCGTTCAATTAAAAGTCAGACTATTGAAAGTCATATATTGTGTGTTTGGGAAAACGACGAAAATATCGAAATTGATATGGAATATGCCAATTTAACCGATGACTTGCGTGAAAAAATTATGAAAGTTGTAGAAACGGTTGGTGAAGATAAATTGCGACCAATTAAAGATGGGCTAGATGGCAAGGTCACGTATTTCCAAATACGATTGTCTTTATTATTAAAAAAACTGGATCTTTAAATTAGCCGTTATTTGACATGTTTTCTAAAAAATTATTATTTTTAATCAGTCGTTTTTTTATTTAATTTTCTGCATTCAATAAACATAAATTTCTTTTCTATTTTTTTCTCTATTTTAAATGATTCTGTTTCTAATAATTCAACCAATCTGTTAATTGGGTTCTGTTGTTCATCTAAAACTTTGTTCCATCTTTTATATGGTTCTGCGATAAGAAGTGTTCCACCAATATCCAATATGCGATATGCCTCACTTAAATATTCTTTGCAATTACTACCCCACATGGCTAACGACAATATAACAATATCTACCGTGTAAGGGTCTAGTCCTGTGTATTTAATGTCTATTGAAGTGACCAACTCATTTGACGAATGATGGTCAAAGTTGTGGAACTTGAATCGGGTATTGTCTTTGTCTTTAAAATGTTGATTGATTTCAGCAGACCCACATCCCAAATCGGCAATAACCTTTTTCTTTTTACCAGGTAGGTCTTCAAGATATTTAATCATCTTATTTCTAGGAATCTCGTCTTCTGGAAACGATTTTTCATTGTCTTTTGATAGTTTATGATACTCATTCCACTTGGAAGGGTTATTTTTGAAAAAGTCGTTTAAATTAGCTGAATTCATACTTTTGTATTTTTGATGCAATTCAGACATTTCACTTTTAATTATTGCTTTTTTTTCATATTGAATTTCATTTTCGGTTTTAGGTTTTATGTCAGGTTTTGACATGTCTTTTGTCACTAGCTTTTCCCAAAACCAACCCGGAATCTTCTCAAGTAAATGTATTTGTTTATCGGATAACTTATTTTTCTTCTTTTTGTCTCTTTGTTTAACACACCAGCTACCAATTTTAATACCACTTTCATTTACATATGTTGATGCAGGCATATTATCTAATTCTTTCAATATATTATAATTTTCCATCCACGACCCGTCTAAATCTCTCTCCCAAAACCAACCCGGAATCTTATCAAGTAAATTTATTTGTTCATCGGATAACATATTTTTTTTCTTTTTCTGTCTTTGACTAGATACTTACAATAATACATTTCAATTTTAATTAAAAATTATTATTTTATTCAGTCGTGTTTCATTCTTTTCAAATAGCTATAAGTCGGGCACGCATTACAGAGGGCGCTCACCGTTACCATCATCCATATATTCAAGGGCATGATGGTGGTTCTCTGGTGGCCGTGTTACAGGTATATAATTATGTGCGTTTGAAATAGACGATAATTCTTTATAAGACCTGATATAATCATCATCTGTGATATCTGTTTCATTCTTAACAAGGATTTTACAATTGAATTGATAAAATTCCAGTGAAGCGAAAAATCCAAATTCATCTTCTTCATGGCCCGGGTAATTATAAATTGGACTAGTATAACGATGTTTATCTAGGTCTATAATCAGTTTGGTCGCTTCATAACAGATCGGGTCGTCTGTAACACCAACAATAATATGGCCATTAGTGAACCACCAGATAGGTGTAGAATAGGGTGACCTAACAATATAAAGAATTGGATTAGTGTAAGAAACTGCGATATCAGACAACACAATAATCATTTTTAATAAATATGACTTCATACTATTATACGTTTAATTAAATATGTCTTCAGTTTTAAATCAATTTTCATATAATAACACAAACAATGTTATTAGTGTTCATTTGTAGCGTATCTTTCACGTATATATTATTTTTAAATAAGTAGTGTTTCATTCTTTTCAAATAGCTATAAGTCTATTTCGACGTCGTCTTTATATACCAGGCCTACTATGTGTTTTTGTTGTGACTGAATGCGTATGTGAGTTACCGATGTATAAAAAAATATCATTAATAGAAGAAAGATAATATAATGGACGTGGCTATTGTTTAGGATTTTTTATAATGTTATATTATAATAATGAGTTTGGAAGGTGCCTTAAATTTAATCTCAACCGGCGCCGCCGTCGTCGACGACGATGTCGATGTCGTCGGCGGCCGCCGCCGCCGTCGGCGGCGCACCAAAAAGCGCAAAAAAACTAACAAAAAGAAAAAATCTAAGCGCTGTATGAAAAAGAAATCGCGTAAAACTAGAAGAAGGAGAAGGTAGTGTATTGGGTGATTGTTTTGTAAATTAAGCACAATATTTTTTAATCTTATATTTTATTTTTAGATTTATTTTATTTTTAGATTTATTTCATTTTTGTTGAGTTTTGTTGTGGAACTTGATAACAAAACCCAATATTGGTATATTATATTCAAACAATTATAACATTCCATTTAATTGAACCGATTTTCTTCTTATAAGCCGATACTTGTTCTGCGGTCATTGGTTTAGTGGGGAATAATTCGGGATATATTTTCTCATCATGATTTTTATGAATATCTACTTTTATTTGTGTAGTAAAGTCATTAATTTTTGTCACCAATTCTTGTGTATAATACAGATTATTAATTCCATTAATATTCCATAATTCTTCATAGTTATTTATTTTTTCCCATCTGAAATTTTCTTTTTCTTCACTCTTCAAATGGGTCTGGACTTTCGCTTTAACATCAGTAATTTGCGTGTTATTGTGTTCTTCTATATCTAAAACACTACCTTCTTTTGGATAACCTACACTCAAATAATTTAAATTCATACGATATAATAACTCGTCATCTTCACCCCCCCAACCATAAATATTATTCGGGAATCCATTTACTGTCAAAAACTGTTTCGCAGTAAAGTTACATACTCCACCTAGAAATGGTTTGGGATTTTTGAAGCGAGTTTTGAAATATTCACTTCTAGAATGGTATCGTGTTCCATCCATAGCTAACGCAACAGGACTATATTCGTCGGGTGTATTCAAATAATAAGGCATAAGTTTGGTATCAGGTATCATATCAATATCAGTAAAAATATAATGGTCATAATTGAATTCTTTACTTGCAATATCAAAACCTATATTTTTTAATTTTCCAATATTGAATTTGTCACCATCTTTACTTTGTTCTATGATATATATTTTAAATTTATATCCCATAAATAATTTATTCATAATAGAAATAAAATGTAATCGTTGATTTTCTCTAGAATTAGAAGAGTCATCTCTAAAAATAGTGATTATAGCAAAGGTATTTTTAATAGGCGGATTGGTGACAAAAAGTTCTTTCGTTCTAAGCGATGCTACATTTTTAATTAAGGACGACATATAATCAAGTATGCCATCTTTTGAAAGGTATTTATTAAAGATTTTTTTGGCATTCTTACTAATATTTTCACACTCTTTTATATTTTCTTCACACCATTGATATCTTAGAATCAAATCACTCAAATCCGGATTTAAAGGAATATAATGAACAAATGGTTGTAACAGATGAGAAAACCATAAAGAATATTCTGAATTTGGTAAGAAAATAACAGAACCTGAGTTTAGTTCACTTCCCAATCTAAAAGCGGATACGTGTCCATCGAGATTGAGAATATATTTATATTTGAATTTATCTTCATCTGATATTTTGTTTTTAAGTTTGAATGGAAAATTAGATGGATTTATCACATCCACATGATGAAATTTTGGTTTTTTTGGTCGGGCATTCCAGTCAGTTAATCCAATATCTAAAATATCCGGATATTGATATCCTAATAATGCGGCGTGTAATCGTATATTAGTATTGATATGTAAACCACATCCAGTAGCCGAACCACGAAAAATAACTTGAGATATTTTCTTATGGTACGGTGTACTATCATTGATATGATGCTTTTTATAACATCCGTGTTTCCAATCTAAAAAGTGTGTATTAGACGCCCTTTCCCAATCATCGGCGTTTACCATAAGCATATCAGCAAACTCTGTTTTTTTACTACAACTCAAAATTGGACAAAATTGATTTTGATGTTTTCTAGAAATATAGGAACGGGAGTGAACATCATCAAATAATTCATCATATGGGTCTAATAACTTAGAATGTAAAACCGGAAAATCTCTTACATTCAAGAAAAATTCACAATCTGGTAGTTTTCGTGTTTTACAAACTTCATTTAACATACTCTTGAATACATTATGATTAATATCACCTTCTATATTTCCAGTAGCAAAATTCCGAATATTACAGTTATTAGTAATCCATTTCTCTCGGTCTTGTTCAATTGGACGTGTTTGGTTTGTATTTGTATGAAATACCTTAAGATTATGATTTAAAATCTTATGTATTTTTTGTATATTATTATAATTTCTCCCTTTCCCAGTTCTAAGTTGTTGTTTAAGTTGATGTAATAAATGTTTATCATGATCATTCAAATAAAATCTAGAAAAATTAGGATTTTTATAATATGCTTTTGAAAATGGAATAAATGTTAAATTTTGGTCTATGATTTTTACAAAAATCCCTTTTTTCATATGATTAAATAGGTAATCGAATGTATTATAAATAGAATTGAAATCATAATTATCATAAATACGATGGTTTAATATAGTCGGTGTAATTTTGTTATAACTAGGACTATCTATTCTAAGCTGGAGAAGTATAAATTTTTCGATATCATACCAATCTCCTGCGTGATAATATAAATGGTCAAATTTATTTCTAGGAGTTTTAAATTTAAAATTCGTAATACCATACCCTTTGCTATGGTCACTAGAACACTCTACTTTATCATCATAATATCCTTTTCTGTTATTATATCGGTTACTATCTATTAAATTCAATATTATTTCTTGTGGTATTTTTGGAGATGAAGATTTTCTAGTTTCTTTTGGAGATGAAGATTTTCTAGTTTCTTTTGGAGATGAAGATTTTCTAGTTTCTTTTGGAGATGAAGATTTTCTAGGTTCTTTTGGTGATGAAGATTTTCTAGGTTCTTTTGGAGATGAAGATTTTCTAGGTTCTTTTGGTGATGAAGATTTTCTAGGTTCTTTTGGTGATGAAGATTTTCTAGGTTCTTTTGGTGATGAAGATTTTCTAGGTTCTTTTGGAGATTCTTGTTTTTTAGATGGCGCGACAGGTTTCCCTTTATAACAACAAATATCTCCTTTTTTATTAGTTTTTTCATGAGAACCCTCGGGACATGGAGGAGCAGGATTACGTTTCGTACAATTAGAGATTTTTCTAGTTTCTTTTGGAG
>Ga0209199_1002468_pt1 | contig 19741 bp, 21 predicted proteins | sample COGITO_mtgs_1105_7_FD_184805 | JGI IMG/M metagenome (GOLD analysis project Ga0209199, IMG submission 184805) | Pelagic marine microbial communities from North Sea - COGITO_mtgs_110523 (SPAdes) (version 2) | ecosystem: Environmental > Aquatic > Marine > Epipelagic ...
CGAAAAAGAAGTACCAAACCAATTAAAAATAGTTAACTAATATGATGATTTTAGCCGCTGGAACAACCGGAACCATTTTAGCTACCGTTGTAGCATTTTTAGTGACCTCGTTACTATTAATTAGTGTGCTCCTTTTTGTAAAACAAAAATTATCACCCTCAGGACCTGTAAAGATTCTGATCAATGGTGAACGTGAAATTGAAGTAGCTTCAGGTGCTACTTTGCTATCCACTTTAAGTGGGAATAAAATATTTTTACCATCTGCCTGTGGTGGTGGTGGAACCTGTATTCAATGCGAGTGTCACGTGCTGTCTGGTGGAGGTGAAGCCTTGCCAACAGAAACACCTCACTTCTCAAGAAAAGAGTTAAAAAGCGGTGCCCGTTTATCCTGTCAAGTAAAGGTAAAACAAGACATGGAAATTACCATTCCAGAAGAAGTCTTTGGAATTAAAAAATGGGAAGCAACTGTGGTACGTAACTACAATGTCGCCTCTTTTATTAAAGAATTCGTAGTGGAAATCCCAGAAGATATGGGGTATAAAGCAGGTGGATATATCCAGATTGAAATTCCTGAATGTGAAATCAACTTTAAGGATATTAACATTACAGCGCATCCAGAAGAACACGAAACTCCAGATAAGTTTCAAGCGGAATGGGATAAGTTTGGTCTCTGGCCACTTACCATGAAAAACAATGAAACTGTAGAACGTGCCTACTCAATGGCATCCTATCCTGCTGAAGGACGCGAAATCATGTTAAATGTGCGTATTGCGACGCCACCATGGGACCGTGCTAAGAACGGCTGGATGGACGTAAATCCAGGGATTGCATCTTCTTATATCTTTGCTCAAAAACCAGGAGATAAAGTAACCATTTCAGGCCCTTATGGTGAATTTTTCATCAATGAGAGTGAGTCAGAAATGTTATATGTTGGTGGAGGTGCTGGAATGGCGCCAATGCGTTCGCATTTATACCACCTATTCAGAACCCTTAAAACCGGTCGTAAAGTATCTTACTGGTACGGAGGACGTTCTAAGCGTGAGTTGTTTTACTTAGAACATTTTGAAGCCTTAGAAAGAGATTTCCCTAACTTCAAATTCCATTTAGCGCTCTCTGAACCAATGGAAGAAGACAACTGGAAAGTAAAAGAAAATATTGATGCTGAAGGCGATGGTTTTGTTGGATTTATCCACAACTGTGTGATCGATAATTATTTAAATCATCACGAGTCACCAGAAGATATTGAACTCTATTTCTGTGGTCCTCCATTAATGAACCAAGCAGTTCAAAAAATGGGTGAAGATTTTGGAATTGCAGATGAGCACATTCGATTTGATGACTTTGGAGGCTAATCACTTCTAAATTTTTTTTATAATTCGAGGTCGTCTAAAAAGTAGAAAACCTGTCATTCTGAACCTGCCTACCGTCAGGCAGGCTTGTTTCAGAATCTCAAAATGTTGAAAATCAATAATTATGAGAAGCTGAAATAAATTCAGCTTGACAAGAAAAAGACTTTTCAGACAGCCTCTTTTGTATTTTTGTAGCATGAGCAAACCACTTTCAAAACAAGAAATGCACAATTTGGCAATGAATCACGTTGGTAAGGATTTAGAATCTCGTGGTTTTGAGTTTGTAGCCATTAATAGTAAACTCAAAAAACACCCTCAATTTGTATGTATTGATAAAAATAGTCAATACTTTTTTGTCATAGTTCGCGTGGTTAAACTCCCCGAAAATCCTAATAATTACGATGTCGTTTGGATGGAAACCTTCAAAAGTCATGCTATGGACAAAGACGCAAAAGTGCTGTATGCTGGTGTTGGAATTGGCAACCCAAATGGCGAAGATTTGCCTGTGTATTTAGATGAAGAATACCTTATAGAATACAATGGGATACAAGTGATTGAAACAAATTTGAATTAAATGAAACATTCGTAACTAAATTTTCGATACACAGCGGAATGATTAAATGAATGTTACAACTGCCTGAGGCAGGCTGGTATGACCGAAAAAAAACAATAATTATAAACAGATGAAACACCCTTTTTTCTTTTACTTATGGATTATAGTGTCATGCCTATCTTGTAAAGAAGAACAAGTGGTTACTAAACTAAACGGGCCAATCTTTGGTACTTTTTACGAGGTGACGTATGCCTCTGAAACCAACGAAAATCATCAAAAATCAGTAGATAGTATTTTTTCTGTAATCAATACTTCCATGTCTAATTACCAGGCAGACTCCGATATTTCTAAGGTTAATACACACCAATTAGATGTTGTGGATGATCATTTTGTTGAAGTATTTAAGGCCTCAAAAAACATATACAACGCCACAAATGGAGTATTTGACCCTACTATTGGAAAGTTGGTTAATGCATGGAATTTTGGATCAGAAGAAAACAAAACCAAACTCGATAGTCTTAAGATTGATAGTTTAATGCAGTTTGTTGGCTTTGACAAAATAGAGTTAAAAGATAAGACCCTCATTAAAACGGCTCCCAAGCCTTATATAGATTTTAATGCCATTGCCAAAGGCTACGCTGTGGATGTTGTTGCAGCGTTTTTAGACGCTAAAAACCACGACAATTACCTCATTAACATTGGAGGTGAACTCCGAGCAAAAGGCATCAACACAACCAAACAAAGTGGCTGGACTGTAGGTATTGAAAACCCCAATTTTGACGGTTCACAGAGTTATGATAATATACTTGTACTTAACAACAAAGCTATGGCAACTTCTGGAACCTACCGTAAGTTTAAATTAGACGCTAATGGCAACCGATATGCCCATATCATAAACACCAAAACAGGCTATCCCACAAAAACCAATATCTTAAGCGTTTCCGTAATTGCTGATACTTGTATGATGGCCGATGGTTATGCTACAGCTTTTCAGGCGATGGGTGTTGAAAGGGTAAAAGCGTTTTTAGCTCAACATCCCGAGCTGCAAGCTTATCTTATTTTTGAAAATTCTAATCAAGAACTCCAAACTCGTACGTTTAATGGGTTTCCAGAAAAGTAGAACGACTTCAAAAACATCAAAATTTAAAACAGCTTGGTTTTTTTTGAATAATTTTCATAATTACTAAACTAAATTAGTATAAAATAAATTCATAACATATTGGTTAACAATATTTTATGTATTATTTTTTTGGTTTTTAAATTTTATTTTTATAGTTTTGGTATGTCCAATAGTTGGATAGTTGTCCCAAATCATGAAGGCAACATTTTATAACTTAATTTATATTATTATGAAAACTTTAGAATTAAATCAAATGGAAACTTTTATTGGCGGTGAATGTACTGATGGTGACTTAATGGAGTCAATGCTATTAGGAGCAGCATGGGGAATATGGGGCGGAGCAGCAGGAGTTTTTATGGGAATGATGGGTGGTATCGTTTCTTGCTTTGTTTTGAATTAATTATTGAATTATGTAAATCATGAATTTCTTAGATTTCTTTTTTTAAGGAGTCTAAGAGATTACTGATTTTCGCCAGTATATTCAAGTAATTCACCTGGTTGACAATTTAAAGCTTTACAAATAGATTCTAATGTTGTAAAACGAATAGCTTTCGATTTACTTCTTTTCAGAATTGATAAATTTACAACAGAAATACATGTAATTTTAGATAGTTCATTTAATTGCATTTTATTTTTGGCTAGTTGTACGTCAAGGTTGACTATTATTGGCATTGTTTTAAAATTTAAATTGTTAATGATTTTTCAATTTCATTGATTATCTTTTTATAATTTTCTTTATTTTTCCCCCAAGAATATATTTGTGAAATAGCTACTGAATTAAACTTTAATAAAGTTTCTCCTTTTTTATCTATTAAATCAATGTAAATGTTTTCCCCCCAAGATTGGAAAGTTGTATTTGAAATTGCGAAAATTTGAAAATTATCATTATCAACAAATTTAATTTCAAACTCAGATTCGTTAATAGATTCAATGACTTTTTTCATTAATAATTCTTTAGGAATGTCGTAAATAATATCCTTTTGAAACTTACTTGAAAATAAATTATAATTACTTAGAAAATAAGTTTTAAAAATCATAAAATATCTTGTAGTAAGATTGAATATAAAAATAATAGCAAAACAAAATGCTATTATATACGATATTCTATGATTAAACCTTGTTATAGAAGGCAGGATAATACTTGTAATTAAAATAATTAGTATTATAATTAAAGTTGAGCTGATTTTTTTCATGATTTATAAAATAGTATAATCTCAAATATACAAAAAAATATTTGATAAACATATATTAATTAATTATTATCATTATATTTTTATTGATAAACGTTAATTAATTTTTAAAACTCAAATATATGTAAATTAAGTTTTGTTCTTTTAACTAACATTAATTATGTTATTAATTTGTTAATACTGATACCCTACATTTTGTGCTAATTTTATTAAGTAGTTTTATGAAAAAACATTTATTTTTTTATTTATGTTTATTAGTTTTTATTTTGAGTTTACTTTCCAAAGAATTATTGAATTTGGATGATTTAGTTATTTCCTCTTCAGCTGAACAGTTAACAAATGATCAAATAAAAGAAATTATTAGTTTTCAAGAAAATTGGGAATGGATAAGTTATGTAATACTACTACTATTTTTATCTATCAAAATAGTAGTAGTTGCCGTAATACTAGATGCAGGCTGTTTCTTCTTTGAAAAAGAAATTAAATTTAAAATACTTTTAACAATAGTAATACAATCTGAATTTATTTTTCTGTTGGTTATTATATTTAAAACATTGTGGTTTTATGTATTTCATCAAAACTTTACATTAGAAGATACTCAATATTTTTATCCACTATCGTTGTTGAATTTGATTGATTATCAAGGTTTAAGCTCTTGGTGGATTTATCCGCTACAAGTACTTAATTTATTTGAAGTAGCTTACTGGTTTGTTTTATCGTATTTACTCGGTAAAGAACTTAAAACTACAACTTCTAAAGGTTTTTCTATTGTAGCTAGTAGTTACGGAGTTGGTTTATTAATTTGGGTAGGAGCAGTGATGTTTTTAACCTTAAATATGAGTTAGTTATGCGCAAAACTTATGTTCTTGTAATTGTTTTAGTTGTAGTAATAGGACTACTGTCCTACTTGGGCGTTAGCATTTTAAATAAAACCAAAGAAAAAAATCACATAGCGAAAACATTAGAAGTGATACCAGAGTTTGAGTTTATGGATACCAAAAAAACGAGTTTTAAAAACACGCATCTAAAACCAAATACAAATACGGTTTTTATATATTATAATAGCGCCTGTGGCTATTGCCACCACGAGGCAGATGGACTATATAAGCACAAAGACCAGTTTAAAAACACACAAATCCTATTTGTGTCTGCAGAGCCCATGGACAGCATTCTAAAGTTTGCAAACCAATATCAGTTAAACAAAAACCCTAATCTTGCATTTTACCATGATACGCATCATTTTTTTTCTAATCAATTGGATATTTCATCTGTTCCTTTCTTGCTGATTTATGATAAGCATCAAAAACTCATCAAAAAACACAAAGGCCCTCTAAATGCCCCAGCCATTTTGAACTTACTTAAACCCTATGAGTGAAACAGCCCTTTTATCCCACAAGCACCTACAACAAACTTTTACAATACAACACGACCAGTCGGACTGCGGAGTAGCGTGTTTATTATCGCTCATTCAATATTATGGTGGCTCAAACAGTTTAGAAAAACTTCGTGAATTAAGCGGTACAACAAAACAAGGCACCACACTTTTAGGTCTATATCAAGCAGCCAATCAGTTGGGGTTTTCGGCACTTGGTAATGAAGCGGATCTACAAGCCGTAATAGATCATAAAGAACCGTTAATATTACACGTTGTCATGGAAGTCCGTTTGCAACATTATGTTGTTTGTTATGGCTTTGATAGAGACAAGTTCATCGTTGGAGACCCTGCAAAAGGAATCACGACCTACACCAAAGAGGAATTAGAATCCGTTTGGAAATCCAAAACCTGTCTTACACTTACACCAAATGATAATTTTGTAAGAACCAAAACCCAAAGCAAAAACAAAAAACAATGGTTTCTAAAATTACTCAAAGAAGATTATCGTTTAATCTCTTTTAGTGTGTTGTTGGGTTTAGCTATTTCTATTTTGGGTATGGCAATGGCAATATTTTCTCAAAAACTAATTGATAATATTTTACCATCAAAAGACTTTAACAAACTCATTACGGGCATTGCTCTCGTTGGGTTTTTGTTATTGATTAGAGTGTTGTTTACAGCATTAAGAGATTATTTCCTCATTCGTCAAACCAAAGATTTTAATAACCGAATTGTGGATCGTTTTTATTCTTCGCTATTAAACTTACCGAAACCTTTTTTTGATACACGTAAAATTGGTGAGCTCGTAGCACGTTTGAATGATACACAACGTGTTCAACGTGTGATTAGTCAGATTGTGGGTAATGTTGTTATCAATACTTTAGTGACTATTGTTTCTTTAGTTTTTTTATTTTACTATTCGTGGCAAACAGGCATAATTGCATCAATTAGTTTACCATTTTATTTTATTCTTATTTATAGTTTTAACAAACGTATAATTAATGCCCAAAAAGAAGTCATGCAAGGTTACGCGTTTAGTGAAAGCAATTACATTACATCAATGCAAGGTATAGCCACCATTAAGAATAATAATAGGCAAACAATCTTTCAGAAAATAAACCAACTCATCTATGGAAATTTTCAAGAAAAATCCTTTAACCTCGGTAAAATAAATGTTCGTCTATCTATTTTTTCAGGATTTTTTAGTGTGTTTTTCTTAATGAGTATTTTGGGTTACACCTCTATTCAAGTTTACAATGAGATTATGCAATTGGGAGAGTTAATGGCAATTTTAGGTGTTGCGGGTAGTTTGTTACCATCTGTGGCTAGTTTGGCCTTAATTACCATTCCAATTAATGAAGCAAAAGTGGCTTTTAATAGAATGTACGAGTTTGCCTCTATGGAAAAAGAGCAAAAAGGAAATAAAGAAATTTTGGATTTCATCTCGCTTGAAATTGAAAACCTGTCCTTTCGTTTTGCCGGTAGAAGCCAATTATTGAAAGATATTAATATCAAAGTAAATAAAAATCAGTGTATTGCCATAGTTGGCGAGAGCGGAAGCGGAAAAAGTACGTTTGGTCAAATACTTCAAAAATTCTATTCGTTTGAAAATGGGACAATAATAGTCAATAATCAAACTAATCTTCCAGACATAGAAACTAAAAGTTGGCGTACTATTTTGGGCGTTGTGCCACAAGAGGTTACCATTTTTGGAGGTAATGTTATTACCAATATTCTTTTAGGCAAAGAAGATACACCTGAAAATATTGTAAAATTTTGTCAAGATTACGGTTTTGAAATTTTTATAAACACTTTACCGCAAAGTTATGCCACCATTTTGGGTGAAGAAGGCATTAATCTTTCTGGTGGACAAAAACAATTGATTGCTTTAATGCGTGCTTTATACAAAAAACCAAAGGTTTTATTATTGGATGAGTTTACCTCGGCAATGGACAGAAAAACAGAGAAGTTTGTTTTAGATTTATTAAATAAACTAAAATCTGAATTGACTATTATTTTCATATCTCATAGATTACATTCATTACCGAAAATTGCTAACCGAATTTATGTTTTGGAAAACGGAATTATATCTAACTTTGGAACGCATGATGAATTAATGAAAACCACTAATTTTTACAGTCAGTTTTGGAAAGATATGTGGGTTTAATTACAAAAGCCTTATGTTCCTTCAATGGGTAACTAACCCTTATAAACCACAGGAATAATTTCGCCTTTTGCCAATCGGTATTTGTCAATCTCTTGATCTGATAATGTAGCTGTATAATCCACTTCATCCACCTTAAAACCAACTGTTCTTAGTTTTTCAAAGTAATCTCGTCCATAAATACGCACGTGGTCATACTGTCCAAAAATTTTGGCACGTTCTTTTTTATCGGTAATACTATGGTCTTCAAAAGTAGTCTCGCGATTTAAATCTTGTGGGATTTGAAACACACCCATTCCTCCCGGACGCATCACGCGGTAAAGCTCTTGCATGGCTTTGGTATCGTCCAAAATATGCTCAAGCACATGGTTACATAAAATAACATCAAAACTGTCAGACTCAAATGGGAGCTTACAAATATCGGCTTTCACCATCGCAATGGGTGAATTCAGATCGGTAGTCACATAGTCAAAATGCTTTATTTTTTTGAACTGTTTATGAAACGCTTGCTCCGGAGCAAAATGCAATACCTTTTTTGGAGTACTAAAAAAGTCTGTTTCGTTTTTTAGATACAACCATAATAAACGGTGACGTTCCAGTGAAAGGGTAGAAGGTGAGAGGACATTTTCACGTTGTTTTCCATACCCATACGGTAAGAACTTTCGGAAACTTTTTCCGTCAATTGGGTCTGTGTAGGTGGTGCCTTTCAAAAATAAAACCAGAAAAGGTTGGGCGACATAGCTCAATTTTATGAGCAACGGCCGTGGTATTAAATTTAAAATAAACTTAAAAAGTGTTTTCAAAATTTAAGTGTTTTGAACCTCTAATGTATTAAGTTTTAAAATAGCATCTGTAATATGATCCCACAATTTAAGACGAAATTTCAAAGCGTCTTTTGCAGTCTCTAAAACTTCGTCCCATTTAGTGGTGTCTTCTCCACAAAGTTCAGCCACCATCTTCAATGAAATTGGGCCGTGTTCATCGCCGTCTAATTCGATATGACGGTTCAAATAGTAAAGTAATTTACCATAGGTTTTATCATTGTCTTGAGTTTGCGATTGGCTCACAATTTCTAAAAACATATCTGGAATCACATCTTCTCTCCCAAACGTAAAAGCCGAAGCAATACAGTGCGGTTTGTTAGAATTCACCACTTCCATAGTGAATTGTATAAACTCTAAAATAGGGGTCTCTAAATCAATGCGTTTGGCAGCCGTTTCAATGGAATCTCCGTTTTCAATCGCGTTTACAAACAAGCCTATGGCACTTGTATCTGCGTTCACTTGATTCATCGCATCCAAATACATTTCGTAGTGGCTCATCGGTACACCCAATTCGTTGAGGTCGCTTTCTTCCGCCATCACAATTTCATTGATAAACCGAGCTGTTGCACCACCGCCTTTTGGCGTCCAAGGAACATTTACATTGGTTAAATGATTTTGAAGTGACTTTAATAACGACATAAAATCCCATACTGCAAACACATGTTTCTCCATAAACACAGCCACATCATCCATGTTGGAAAGTGTGCTGTATAAAGGATGTGATTTTAGTTGTTCACGAAGGGGTTTTAGTTGTAATTCAATTGCGTTTAAGCGACTCATCTATTGGTTAAATATAGTGTTAAAGGATTGATTCGTAATCCGTCTTCTTCATTGCTTTTTATGCCTAGCGCTTCATAAACGTATGCAAAGGTTGATAGGAGTTCAGGCTTCCCATCAACTAGGGCTACGTTATGTTCAAAATGTGCACTTGGTTTGTTATCTCGGGTGGTAATCGTCCATCCATCATTGTGATGTTTGATTTTATGCGTTCCCATATTAATCATCGGCTCGATAGCAACCACCATTCCTTCTTGGAATTTTTTTCCACGGCCTCGTTTTCCATAATTTGGCATCTCAGGTTCCTCATGCATGATGCGACCAATTCCGTGTCCGATGAGTTCTCTCACCACGCCATAACCATGAGATTCACAGTAATTTTGAATGGCATAACCAACATCTCCTACACGATTGTTGTGTTTAAAGGCTCTAATGCCTTCATAAAGCGATGCCTTAGAAATGTCTAATAATTTTTGAGTTTCATCATCAATTTCACCCACAGAAAAGGTGTAAGCATGATCGCCATAAAATTCATTTTTTAAAGCACCACAATCAATCGAAATAATATCACCTTCTACTAGGGGAGTATTGTTAGGAATCCCATGAACGACTTGATCGTTTGGACTCATGCACAGTGTGTTTGGAAATCCATACATCCCCAAAAACCCAGGGATCGCCCCGTGATCTCTAATAAATGTTTCTGCGAGTGCGTCCAAATGTAAGGTGGTAACGCCGGGTTTCACCTCGGCAGCAAGCATCCCTAATGTTTTGGAAACAATGAGTGCACTTTCGCGAATGAGTTCTATTTCTTCTTTTGATTTAAGCGTGAGCATAGTAAAAAAATTATGCCCAAAGATACTTAATTAAAGCATTTTTCAGTCGGTTTTACAGCCTTGATTTTGTTAGAGTTGTCTTAAAGTTTTAAGACTTGAATAACCCCAAAAATCCTTTTTTCTTTGGAAGTGATAAAGGGTTGTCGCTGTCCGTTAGGAATTGATAAATTTCGCCCCATCCATAAAAGCCACCTACATTTCTATCATCGATAAAAAGGTCTGCATTTATTTTTCTACTTTTTTTAGGGTCATACTCTTCGTTCGGAAAACTACAGTTGACAGCATAAAATTCAAGTCCATTTTCTTTACAAAAATCAACGGCATCTTGCAGTGTTTTTCCATGTCTGTATGTCCAAAGAATCAGCCGATGCCCATCTTGTTGTAGTTTTTTTAAGGTTTCAAAAGCAAATATTTTTGCCTTTCCAACTTTTGGATACGCATCTTCCACGATCGTGCCGTCAAAATCAATTGCTAGGGTGAGGGTTTTGGTTAAGTCCATTCGTATAAAATTTTTAAATTAAGCTACTTTGGGTCATCACTTCGGGTTTTTCAACACCTATGAGCTTTAAAATAGTCGGTGCAATATCACCAAGAACACCGTCTTTTATGGAGGTGAGTTCTTTATCAATTAAAATGATGGGTACCGGATTGGTTGTATGCGCCGTATTGGGCGATCCATCGGGGTTGATCATCGTCTCGCAATTCCCATGATCGGCGATGAGTAAGGTCGTATAGTTGTGCTCCAAAGCCGTTGTGATCACAGATTCCACGCAAGTGTCAACGGCTTCACAAGCTTTAATAGCAGCGTCCATCACACCTGTATGTCCAACCATATCGCCATTGGCGAAATTTAAACATACAAAATCAAGCGTTTCTTTTTTGAGTTCTTCTACAAGAGCGTCCTTAAGTTCAAAAGCACTCATTTCTGGCTGAAGATCATAAGTTGCTACTTTAGGAGAATTTTTCATGATACGACTTTCACCTTCAAAAGGGGCTTCACGCCCTCCTGAAAAGAAAAAAGTAACATGCGGATATTTCTCTGTTTCAGCCATTCTTAGCTGTGTTTTTCCATGTGTTTCAAGCACTTCTCCAAGCGTGTTTGTAACGTTGTCTTTGTTAAAAATAACTTGAATATTTTTGAAGTTATCATCGTAATTCGTCATGGTTACATAATGCAAGTTGAGTTTGTGCATATTGTATTCATGCTTGTCATTTTGACTGAGTACTTCCGTTAATTCTCTTCCACGATCGGTTCTAAAATTAAAGAATAACACTACATCACCTTCTTCAATTTTGGCAACCGGTTCACTGTTGATATCCGTCATGATGATTGGTTTTAAGAACTCATCCGTCAGTCCATCGTTATAATTAGATTCAATGGTTTCAGTCGCATTGTTAGAATGCACACCTTCACTTTTAACCAAGGCATCATAGGCAATTTTCACACGTTCCCAACGGTTATCACGATCCATCGCGTAATAACGTCCCGTAATGGTTGCCAGTTTTGCAGGAGAAGATTCTAAACGCGTTTCGAGTTCAGAAATAAATCCATAGCCCGATTTAGGATCCACATCTCTACCATCAGTAAATGCATGAATAAAAGATTTTTCAACCCCATGATCTTCAATGACATCCAAGAGTCCATATAAATGATTCAAATGCGAGTGTACGCCACCATCACTGACTAGCCCCAAAAGATGTACGGCTTTATTGTTTTTATTCGCATACTGTAAGGCGTCCTTTAAAACAGTCTCGTCTTTCAATGTGTCGTTAGTCACAGCCAAATTGATTTTAGCAAGATCTTGATAGACAATGCGCCCTGCACCCAAGTTCATGTGTCCAACTTCACTATTGCCCATTTGACCTTCTGGAAGTCCTACATGTAGCCCATCGGTTCGGAGGCTTGCATGTCCATATTTTGAATATAAAGAATCAATAAATTCCGTGTTTGCATTATCAATTGCCGATACCTTAGGATCTGGAGATTTCCCCCACCCATCTAAAATCATTAAAATAACTTTCTTGTTCATAATCTCGTTGTTAAAACGTGCTCAAAGATAAGAAGATTAAAATAAAATTCAGATGTGATGTTCAATTTAGATGCTAAAAAATAGTTGTATTTTTGAATTATTAAACCCTTTTAAATGCAATTTCAATTCAAAATTATCTCCGCCGACTCCATTGAGATCGTAGTACCATTAGTCAAAAAAATGTCTAAAGAATCAATTACCGAAGCCCTGCTTTTAGAGCGTTTTAAGGAAATGGTGTCTCAGAATTATGAATGTATTGGCGTTTATGAAGGGGACGAACTTATGGGCGTTTCAGGCTTGTGGTTTTGTACCCGACATTATTCGGGTCGCAGCGTCGAATTGGACCATGTCTTTATTGACGATGCCTATAGAAATAAAGGATTAGGAACGCAGTTTATCAATTGGATTGAGAACTATGTCAAATCAAAAGGGTATCAGGCGATCGAACTCAATGCCTATATTGACAACGAACCTTCTCAGAAATTTTATGAAAGAGATGGGTTTCAGAAACTGGGCTATCATTTTGTGAAAGTGATTGGGTAGTTTTAGTATTAAGTATGGAGTACAAAGTACTAAGTATTAAGAGAAAAGAAAATAGAGTATAGAAAAGAGATAAAAGAGTGAAGAGTGAAAAAGAGTATTAAGTATTAATATGAAAGTCAATTTACAGTTCGTGCTTAGTACTTTCTGTTCTATACTCTATACTCTATATTCTATATTCTTTCGTCTTGGTTCTTGGTTCTGCATCAAATTCCCGATCCTTACATGAAACAGTATCTAGGTTACGTCAATGAGCCGTTTGTTACATCGCACTTTTATATGAAGAAGGTATTAAGTTACTTTGTTTATATAAATATAGATAACTATAAACCAAAATGAATAAATTTATTTTATAATATTCTACAAACCACAAAGCTATTACGGAAGTCATTAGCTTAAGTGTATTAGATTTATAAAAGATTATAGTTAAAAGTGTTTGTATAAAATTTAAACAGTATTATGTTTAATATTTTAGAGTGAAGCCATGCGTTTGAGGTGTTTGTTTTAGACACCTCAATGAATGGTGATTTTTGGATTTTCAACCTGTATCAAATGAGTATTAAGTAACCAGAACTAAGTATTAAGACATCACAGATTGGATCGTTTTGAACTTTGCGTTCTACATCTTTTCTCTTCAAAATTTTTCATTTTTCACTTATCAATTTTTTCTCGATACTCTCTTCTCTTTTTCTTGGCTGTTTTTCTATAGTTTTAAATTTTGTTGAGTCTTTAGGTTGTACTACCTTTAGCCTTCACATTTCAAAATGCTTTTATGCCAGGATCAAATATTACCTTAAAACAATTATCATCCATTTTGGGGGTATCAATTTCTACCATTTCCAAAGCCTTGAATGATAGTCATGAAATCAGCGATGTGACCAAAAAACGCATTGTAGAAATGGCAAAGTTGCACAACTACCAGCCAAATAAAATTGCGGTAGGCCTGAAGTCGGGAAAAACCAATACCATTGCGGTGGTGATTCCGAGTGTTCAAAATAGTTTTTTTGCACGGGCTTTGTATGGCATTGAAAGTCTGATCTCGGAAACGAATTTTAATATTATTGTGTGTCTCACCAAAGAATCACATGCTAAGGAAGTGGAAACCTTTAATATGTTGTCCAATGGTGTTGTGGATGGTTTTATTGTGGCTGTTTGTGAAGAAACACAGAGTTTGCAAAATTACGATCATTTTACGAATGTGATGGAAAATGGCAAATCGGTTGTGATGTTTGATCGCGTGATTGATTCTGTAAACTGTGGTAAAGTGACCACCAATGATTTTACAGCCTTGTCTGAAGCCACTCAAACACTGATTAGTTCAGACCGAAAAAATATTGTGTTATTATCGACTATTCATAAGTTGAATGTTGGAAAACAGCGGACACAGGGGTATTTGAAAGCCATGAAAGCAGCCGGTTTTTCGCCTACCGTTTTGGAGTCGGACGAACTGCAGGCAGGTGCCGTGATGGCCGATTATTTAAATACCCATCCGGTTGATGCCATTATTACATTGGACACCGATGCGTCTTTAGCAGCCATAAAAGCGGTAAAAATTTCTGGAAAACAAATTCCAAAGGACGTGGCGGTTATTGGTTATGTTAGTGAACGTATGGCGCACAACCTTACGCCAGAATTAACGACCATCAATCAACACAGTTATACGATTGGGGATGCAGCAGCACGCATGATTGTGGAGTCTATTAGAACCAAATCTAAGGAGATGCAGCAAGTGGTGATCAGTTCTACTTTGTCAGTGCGCGATTCTTCTTAAAAAACAGGATATTTTATTTTTCAGTTTCTAATGCCATTTCTTCTGGGGTAACTTCAATTACTTTTCCATTACTGGAAATTACTATGGGCGTTTTTTTAAACCTCTTAAATTCAATCATTTTTGTATGCGCAATCTTCAACCCTTTAGTAACTTTAGTCTCTAAATCAGATAATTCTTCTTTAATTGTCATAATATGTTGTTTTGTTACGCTGATTGTGTTCTTTTTTTTGATGCAAATAACAAAAACCTATACTTCGTCAGCAAATGCGCTTTAGTAACCAAGTATAGTTTTTAAATTTAAAAAGAGTCCCAACGGAACTCTTTTTCTCTTATCAAAAGTAAATCTTCTTACTATTTGTTTCCCAACATTAATACTTCATTCACCACCACTTCTGTGATGTAACGTTTTTCGCCTTCTTTGGTTTCATAGCTTCTGGAGGTTAATTTACCTTCAATTGCGATTTCTTTGCCTTTGGTGACGTAGTTTTCAATGATTTCAGCAGTTTTGTTCCAGGCAACGAGGTTGTGCCAATCCGTTTTGGTTTGTTTTTGCCCATCGGCATCTTTGTAGTATTCATTTGTTGCTAATGAAAATTTAGCCAATTTTTTTCCACTGTCTAAAGTGATGATTTCAGGATCATTTCCTAAGTTTCCAATTAACTGCACTTTGTTTCTGAGTGTGTTCATGATAAATAATTTTAAGGTTATAACAGTTTTACTATCGAACGATTCGACTCTGCAAAGATGTGATGTTGTCCAAATATTAGTCGGTAATTACCTATTTAATTTCGTTTGTAGTTATTTGTAGTCGTTTGTAATTGAATAAATTTTTAGTATATTTAGAGCCTGTAACAAGAATTTAATTCAGATGAACCCTCCATCACTAAAACTTGATGCTCAATAAAAAGACTCAAATGGATGCACCATCTGTCCTTAAAAAACCAATAAATAGAAACACATGAACAAGCAATGCCCAGAGTGTAACGATCCTATTATTGGACGTACCGACAAGAAATTTTGTAGTGATGGCTGTCGCAATAGCTATAACAACCGTGTCAATAAAGATCAGAAAAACTTGATTCGAAATATTAACAATCGATTGCGAAAAAACTGGCGTATCTTGGAAGCACTAAATCCACATCAAAAAACAAAATCTACTCGGGACAAACTCATTTCAGCAGGGTTTGACTTTAATTATTTCACCAGTATTTATACAACAAAGTCAGGCACGGTTTACTATTTTGTGTACGACCAAGGCTATTTGCCCTTAGAAAATCATTATTATGCGTTGGTGAAACGAGAATAGTGTATTTTAAACCAGCAAACATTCCGTTTAAACACTTATAATTACCGTTCGTTACGTCATTTGACTGTTAGTTACATGAGTGTTGCGAGGACTTTAAAGGCTGTATATATTTGACGTATGTAATTTAATATCTTACTTAAAAGTTAAATTGGTTAATTTTGAAAAACACCACACTTGTGGTGTTTTTTTTGTTTTAAAATGAATAAATATTCCGTTTAAACACTCTATACATCCGTTTGTTACGTTATACGACCGTTCGTTACATAGCGGTTGTAAGAACCGTAATACTTACATATATTTGAAGTGTATAATATCTTTATATTATTAAAAGTTAAATTGGTTAATTTTGAAAAACACTGCGCTCGTGGTGTTTTTTTTGTTATTAAAACAAATAATCATTCTATTCACATGTTTTCACATTCCCGTTTATTACGTTATATGACCGTTTATTACATCATATGACCGTTTGTTACATTGTAGTTGTGAGAACTCTTTATAATACATACATTTGAGGCATGCGGCGTTCTTATGCCGTTCAAAAGTTAAATTGGTTAATTTTGAGAAACACCACGCTTGTGGTGTTTTTTTGCTTAAAAGCGAATGAAAAATCAACTTACTTTCAAAAAATCTATTACTTTTGAACTAAAATTTTATAAAAATGAAACAATTTAAATACACAATCTTACTAGCCTTTTGTTTTTCAATGCAAATTCAGGCGCAAAACCAGACAACCTTAGTGTCTCATTACAAGGCCTTTTATGCTCAGATGCAACAACAAGGCGATATTCAAGGCGTGATCAATGCGATGACCCACTTAGTTTTGCTAGAACCAAATGTGAAACGTAAAGACACCTTAGCAGCACTTTATATGAACGAAGGAAAGTACGTGCAAGCTTTAAACCTAATTGGCGTTGAACTTCTAGACACAGACACCAATTTAGCAACCGAAGTGAAAGCCGTTAGTTTGAAATCTCTCAACGAGCCCAAACGTGCCATTGAACACTATGAAGCTCTTTACAAGCAAAAACGAACTGTTTCTCTTGCTTATGAATTAGCGGATTTGAAAATCCAAACGGATGATCTTACAGGGGCATCACTAAACATAACTTACGGAATAGCCAATGCTACAACCGATATGATGAAGCCTTACTACGAGGTGCAAACTCCGTATCAAGTGCCAGTACTTGCAGGTTTTATGTATTTAAAAGCGATCGCTAAATTCAGAGAGAATCCAGAAACAAATCACGATGTTTCTATCTCAATTTTAAATGAAGCCTTACAATTAGCGCCTAATTTTAATATGGCAAACTTAGCTATTGATGCGATACGCGCCCAAAAAGAAGCCAAAACAACGAAGTAGGTTTTTCAAAAAAATAAGCATAAAAAAAGCAGCGCCATCGCGCTGCTTTTTTTGTTGTATGAATACTTACCAAATCCGAACCCGTTGTTCTTCTGGTAAGTACATTTTATCACCTTCTTTGATTTCGAAAGCCTCATAAAAAGCATCAATATTTTTTAGCGGCTGTGTTGCCCGCTGAATCCCTGGCGAATGGGGATCGGTTTTTATTTGTCTTCTCAAAGCATCTTCACGCGTTAAGGTTCTCCAAACGGTTGCCCAAGACATAAAGAAGCGTTGTTCTGCGGTGAATCCATCAATGTCTTCTGGTCGTCCATTGGCATCATAAAAGAGTTGAAGTCCATCATAGGCACCAAGTACGCCTCCTAGATCTCCAATGTTTTCACCTAAAGTAAATTTTCCATTGATATACACACTGTCCATCACTTGAATCGCGCTGTACTGTTCTGCCAAGGCATTTCCACGTTTTTCAAATTCGACTAAATCCGTGTCCGTCCACCAGTTGTTCACGTTTCCATCGCCATCAAATCGCGCACCAGAATCATCAAAAGCATGTGAAATTTCGTGTCCAATAACCGCACCAATACCACCATAATTGACGGCTTCATCGGCTGTGTAATTATAGAAAGGAGGTTGTAAAATGGCCGCTGGAAATACAATTTCATTGTTTAAAGGATTGAAATACGCATTCACTGTTTGAGGTGGCATGCCCCATTCCGATTTGTCAACGGGCTGTCCAATTTCAGAAATATTTTTATTCAGACTCCATTGAGATACTGCCATCATATTTTCTGCATAGCTATTGCCTTCTTTGATTTGCAATTCAGAATAATCTTCCCACTCATCTGGGTAGGCAATTTTAACGGTAAATTTATCTAGTTTTTCTACAGCTTTGGCTTTGGTTTCATCACTCATCCAATCCAATACCTGTATTCTGTTTTGAAATGCTTTGATGACATTTGCAATCATTTTTTCAGCTTTTGCTTTGGCTTCTGGGGGGAATTTAGCTTCCACATACAGTTTTCCAATCGCTTCACCTACAGATCCATTGACGGTTCCTAGGGCGCGTTCTTCTGCGGCCCGTTGTGCTTTGGAGCCACTTAGTGTTTTGCTGTAAAACTCCCAATTAGCAGTTTCAATCTCCGGCGTTAAATAACCCGCAGCATTGTCTAGAGTGCTCCAAATCATTAAAGTTTTAACATCCTCGATAGGCGTTGTGCTAAGGAAGGTATTTAAAGCTTTCATATAGGTTGGTTGCATCACTAAAACAGTGTCTAAAGCCTGAGTAATCCCCATGTCCTTAATGAACTTATTCCAATCGATTTCTGGAATGATGGTACTCAACTCTTCTATAGAGCGTGGATTGTTAAAGTTGCGAATGTCACGCCTTTGTACTTTGTCCAAACGAGGTTCTGCCAGTTGTGTTTCTAGTGCTAGTACGCGTTCTGCTGCTGCTTGAGCGGAGGCTTCATCATAATTTATAAATTGAAACATACGGGCAACATGATCTACATATTGGCCTCTAATTTCTTTTGTTTTTGAATCTTGATCTAAATAGTAGTCGCGTTGCAGTCCCAAGCCACCAGGAAATACCCAAGCGGTATTCATGCTGCTATCGTTCAGGTCTGCTTCAGCACCAATGCCTGCAAAAGGGGCTGAGACCCCGATTGTTTTTGCATAGACGGTTTGCATGTCTGCAATGTTTTGAATGCTGTTAATAGCTTCTAAAAGTGGAACAATAGGAGTGATGCCTGCTGTTGTTCTGGCGACTGAATCTAGTTCTGATTCAAACATTAACAAGGCTTTCTTCTGATCGGAGCCTTCTTCATAGGTGCCGAGTTCTTTAGAGGTTTTTATAATATCAAGCACATCTTTACGTGTCGATTTTCTAAGCACTCCAAAGCCACCCCATCTCGATTCGTCGTCTGGAATGGTATTGGTTTTCATCCAATTTCCATTGACGTAGTCATAGAAGTTGTCTTTTGGATTCACAGAGGTATCCATGTTTTCTAGGATAATTCCAGGAATTTTCTCAGCTTCTGAGAACTGACTTTTCGGTTCGTTCTTGCAGGCATGGAAGCTCAAGAGGCCAAATGCACACAGTACGGTTAGGTGTTTTAAGTTCATGTGTTTATTCTTTAAGTGATTGTTATACATAGTAGTCTCCCAAATAACTAAAAATGTTACAGTTATACAAAACAATTAACATAAGTTTAATTTTACAAAAGGCTGTTTAGTATATTTATTAGGACTAATTCAAGATAAGTTTTCGAGTGGTTTGTTGGTTATTTGCTTCAATTTGTAAAAAATAAATCCCACTGGAGTACGCTTCCATTTGCAATGGAAATGGTGTTCCAGAATTAATTTGTTTTTTAGTGTACACGACTTTTCCAGTGATGTCCGTGACACGAATATCAAAAGGAGAGCTGTTATTTAATTTAACATAAAACACATCTTTGGATGGATTTGGATATACTGAAATTTGGTCGATTTGAAAATTATCAGCATCCAATGTAGTGCCATACACAAACAAGTCATCGATAACAACGCCT
>Ga0209199_1002478_pt1 | contig 19707 bp, 21 predicted proteins | sample COGITO_mtgs_1105_7_FD_184805 | JGI IMG/M metagenome (GOLD analysis project Ga0209199, IMG submission 184805) | Pelagic marine microbial communities from North Sea - COGITO_mtgs_110523 (SPAdes) (version 2) | ecosystem: Environmental > Aquatic > Marine > Epipelagic ...
TTATTTAAGTTGTTTTAAAAATGATGGTAGTAAAAAAATTATTAATTTAATATCAATCTCAGAGTTCGAAAAAATTAAAAACTTAAAAATTCAATCTAATTCTTTATTAGACTCAAAAAAGTGGATTCTAATAGGTTACTCCATTGGCCAAAGAGTTTCAGATTTACTCGAATTATCTATCGATAATGTAAGACAAGCACCTAGTGGAGGAATGTATTTAGATCTTATTCAAATCAAAACAAAAAAGTCAATCACTGTTGGTATTAATGATCCTACAGTTCTGGAATTTCTAAGAAGAGATTTTCCTCAAAAAACCAATGCATCTGTTTTTAATAAAAAAATTAAGGAGTTGTGTCGATTGGCTGGTATTGATCAAGTCATCAAAGGAAATAAGATGAGTTCAGTAACAAAAAGGGTAGCATTTGGGATGTATCCAAAATATGAATTGATCACATCACACACGATGAGAAGGTCTTTTGCAACAAATTATTTTGGAAAGATAGAAACCCCTATTTTAATGGAAATCACAGGGCACTCAAGAGAAAGTACTTTTTTAAGTTATATTGGGGAGAACCCAAATAAAGACGCTGTTGCAGATGTGTTTATGGAACGGTTGAAAAGATTGGGGAATGGAGGATAGTGAGTATAAAATTCAACTAAAACATTTACTTTTTTAATAACCAACTACTAGACTGTATCTTATCTCCAAGTCCATCTATCAATTTGATTCCCATTTTATCGCAAATTGGTCTTTCTGGAATGGTATTGTTATTTTGGTCTCCACCATTAGCAAAACTCAAGTCATAGGATTCTCCGAAGTCTTTTGCAATCTTTTCAATGGTTTTACAGACGGTTCTGTCTTGGTCTATAGACAACAAACAATGATCTACAGATTTTATATTAGAAACGATAAAAACACATTCTTGCTCTTGTTGAAATTCTTTAGACCCTTTTAATGCCCTTTGATGATCGTTATTTACAATCACAAACAATTCATCGGCCAGGGCTTTCGCATTGTTAAAATACTCGATATGTCCTTTGTGTATGGGATTAAAATACCCTGACACTATCATTCCTTTTTTCTTACGCATGTTTTTCTTTTTTATCTTCCAAAATCATCTTGCACTCTAATAATATCATGTTCATCGGAGGGATGGGTAGCATCGGTATGTTGCCAGATTTCAGCAACTACACAATAATCATCTAAACCAATTAAACGGTGACGCTCACCTTGTTTTAAAATGATTTGATCTCCTTCCTTATACACTTTCATCTCATTTTCTTCATCAGAATCACTTTTAATAATCCCAGCAGAACCTTTATAAACCTGCCAAATTTCTGAACGTCTGTTGTGGTATTGCCAGGATAAACGAGCATTGGGTTTTACAATCAAAATTTTTGGACTCAATTTACCGCCAATTTTAAGGGTATTCACATCTAGTCCTTCAAAGAACTTATTGGAGAAATCTTGAGCTTGTATTTCATCGATTACTAAAAAGCCGCCCCATGGCCTTGTGAAGTCTTTAGATTTAATAATAAAATTGTTAGAAACTAAATTTGCTTCTATGTCTTTAAAATAATTCATTAAAAAATATTTAATCTAATTTATAATTTAATAATAGGTGCTTTTTTCCAATTTATCATTTTGTCTGCAGTCAGTAGATTCACAAAATCGTATTCATTTATCCATTTTTCTAATTTTGGCTTACAGCTTTTTAAGCCTACATAAGATTTGAAACGTCTAAAACCAGAAAGACCAGGAACAATTGGTTGTTCATAGTCAAAATCACGAGGATGAAAATAACTCATTATATAATCTGACTTATTAGATAAAGTTTTAATCAGAGTATAAGGTAATAAACGAAAATATCCTCCCCCTGAAAAGATAAATGGCTTCCCTAAAATATTATACGTATTTATTGGGAACTCCTTTAACTTAATTCCGTTGTACTCTATAATCGAGGGAATTGCTGGATTATATGAAGGTAAGCCACCGTGCGATCTGCCTGCTGGAAAAACAGAACTATCTTTTGTTATACCTAATTCATGTAAAACCTCAAAAGCCCACTTATTATTTTCAGTAATACTGAAACCAGGAGCTCTAAAACTGGTCACCTCTTTTCCAATGCAATCTTCTAATGTTTTAATTGATTTTTCAACATCATTATTAAACGTCTTCCGATCTTGCTCATAAGCAAGTTGATGAGTGTGAGTATGAGAGGCAACCTCAAAACCACGATCACTAATCTCTTTTATAACTTTGGGATATTTCTCTGCCATCCACCCTACCACAAAAAAAGTTGCAGAATAATTTGACTCCTCGAGAATGTTATATATTATATCCATTCCCAATTGAATTCTAGAATCAAAATTATTCCATTGTTTTGGAGTTTTAGTATGTGGATTGTCCAATAAGTGAAACCACTCTTCAATATCAAAAGTTAAAATTTTCATCAGTTGATTAATATGTTATAAACCATTTGTGTAAAAAATAAAGCATAGGTTAAAAAAAAATAAGATCTATCTATTGTCTAGAATTGCTAAGTCAAAAGAAATATTTTCTAAAGATAAATCATTGAGATACTCTATATGAACATTTAATTTTCTTTTAATAAGTTTATTTACTCTTAATTTCCTTAAAGGATTTTTATTACCTATTAATATTAGAGTATTACCATTTTGAATTATTGACTTAAAAATATTGGAAGCTAATTCTAATCTTAAATTATTTGAAAAACCAAACATATAGGTTACGTTTTTTCCAAATTCAAAATAGTTTTTAGTATAAACCTTATTAATCGATATATAGTCTTTAAACTTATTCAACTGCTTAATATTTTGATAAATTAAATTTTCAGTCTTTGAAAAGAATAATAATACAATTACAAAATATATTGCTGCAAAAAAATATTTAAAAAATCCATTGATTACAGGGAAAACCACTATGTCTAATTCATTCTTTTTTTTCCATTTTGCTATTTTATCCCAATATAAGGATGCTTTTTCATTAGGAACACCTAAAACAATATTATAATTTTCATTAAAGCTTGACTTTAATAAAGAATGATATAGATCTTTCAAAATAAAAATATTTTTTCTATGATTTCGATCTACAAAAGTATCACAACCTACTAATATTGAATAATTCCCAATTTTTCTTGGCATACAAGTAAATGCAGCCACTACATTGTCATTTAAAATTAACAGAGAATGAATAGAGTACCCTTTATGATTGTCTTTGTACTTTAATAAAAGTTCTTTAGAATTAAAATTAATTGGAAATGAATCGGATAATTGATTTACTAGTTTATTTAAATAATTAGATTTTTCTAAATCTAAAGTTGAAATAACTATATTTTTATAATCCATAATTTCTTATTACAACAGCACTCCATGATAATCCAACTCCAAATCCTGCCAAAAGAATTGTTTTACCAGAAAAATTGATTTCACTATTTTCCAAAACTATTGGAATAGTTGATGATACTGTATTACCTGAGCTCTCCATATCAATAATAAACTTATTTTTTGGGATATTTATTTTTTTTCTCAAATGATTAAGCATAAACATATTTGCTTGATGAAAAATATAATAATCTATCTCATCAATACTAATATTATTATTATCAAGAACATTTTTTATCAATTCTGGCACTACCCTAATAGTAAAATTAAATACGTTGGGACCATTCATGAAAATTTCTGGTTTTAAACCAGTATTCCTTAGAGCACCACCTTTAACATATAAATCTTTTACTCCTTTTCCATCTGTACCAAAAATAAATTCACCTATATTATTTGCATCTTTAATAGTTATTAATGATGCAGTAGCAGCATCTCCAAAAATAGTTTTATTGGATTTATCCTCATTAGAGATATACTTAGTGTAAGTATCAGCTGTTATTAACAAAACATTTTTTGAAATCCCTCCTTTGAGTAATCCTTTTGCTAAAGAAAGACCATATAAGTATCCTGAACACCCCTGATTTACATCAATATTTCCAGCTTTATTAGACAAACCTATATTAGCGTGGATAATCGATGAAGTAGCAGGTAATAAATAATCTGGTGATTGTGTAACCAATATTAAAAAATCGATTTCACTTCTATCAATATTATACTTAATAAATAAATTCTTTGCTGCGTTAGAACCAAGATCACTAGCAAATTCGTCTTTACCTGCAATATATCTGTTTGAAATGCCTATTTTTTTTGAAATTTTTTCAACTGAATAGTCAGGGTGCATTTCTACAATATCATGATTTGATCTTGTTTTTTGTGGAAAAAATTTAGCTATTTTCAAAGGTTATTGGATTTTATTAAACAGCATTTTTAAAGTAACTTCATCATTTAAATCATCAGATGAAATAAGTAAATTATACTCTTCTTCTAACATCGATATTATCATCAAAGCGGTCATAGAGTCATACCCCTCAATTTGAACTAATTTATCTTCTATACTTATAGTCATGTTTGTATCTTCAAATTGGTCTTTAATATTCTTTAAAAATTTCTCCATTTTTTTTTATAAATTTAGTTATTATTTCATCATCTTTTATAATTTCCTTTTTTAGTAAATCATAATTAATTTTTGCATTTTTAAAATATAATGATTCGTTAAGCTTATATATGGAATCACTAGAATTTAAATATAAAATTTTTAATCTATCTAGGTATTGTTTTTGGTAATTATTATTAATCTCAACTGGAATACAATAATTAAAAATCGACTCATAAAGTCTATTAGTAAGGTTGTATTTAGAATTTTTATCATAAAAATCCGAGACATAACTAAACCGATATTGACTATACAAATCTGATAATTCTTCAAACAGATAAGTTCCTTTATAATTTTTGGAAATAAATGTCGAATTATAATTTTGAGTTATAATATTTAACTTACCCCACAAGTCTATCTTATCATTATCTAATTTCTCTGAAAGCTCATTTAAACCTCGTAAATACCCTGCATAAATAATTTTTTTATTTGACAAATTAGTAATCTGTTTCTTTTTTTTAATAATTGGATTATTATGCCAAATAAATATGTTTTTTTCTGAAAACTTAAATATTTCATTGTACCCTAACGAAGTTAAGAATACAGTCTTATTCTTTAAGAGATTTCTAAATAATTTTAATAATATTTTATATTTAAAAAAAGGTGTTGGAATATCAGCAATCTCTTTAATAAAGTTAATTCTTAAAATCCATAAAAAAACAGCATACTCAAATCCCCTTACCACTAAAATACTGTTTTTGAACTTTTTTCGTTCTTTAAAAACAAGTTTAAATGAGTGTAAAATTCTTTTAACATAGCCTTTAAACCCACTTTTAAAAAAGAATAAATCTTCACTTAAAAAAGTATCCGTATTATTTCTATTAGCTGACCCTAAAGGTTCACATCGAAAATCATTTAATTTAAACCATTTAAGTCTTTTATTCGTGTGAGCACTTGAAAGATCACTTGTTAGATAAATAATATTCATTAAAAAATTGGTTTAAATCAAATTGTTTATTGTTTTGGGCTTTATCGATGTAGGAATCAATTTCATTTATGAATAGATCTATTTCAGTTTTTAAACTATCAAAATCATTATGATTAGTTAAAGATAACCCTATTTTATTTTTTATAATATATCTGCTAATATCACACTCTGGACCAACATAAATTATTGGCTTATTTAATTCAATTGTAGTATTAAATTTACAGCTTAAACAATACTTTTCATAATCCCACTCTTGAAACAATAGAACCACATCCAAGGATTGTAAATAATTTAAATAATCTTGTTTGTTCATTCCTCCACCAAAAAGAACATTAGAATTAGAAAAGTGGGCTTTACATGTATCGAAATATTTACCAAAACCTCTTATGTTTACCTCAACATTAAGCATATTATCCAAAACTTCAATCAGTTTAAAAGGAATTTTATAGCCGTGACTATTTGAGAAATTACCACTATAACCAAATACTATTTTAGATTTATTTAATATTTTTCTTTCCAATTTATCACTATAAACATTTGGGTTATAATTGATTTTTGGATTTATATTATAGTTTGTATTTAGGTAATTAAACATATCCTTACTTATCGTTTCAAATTCATCAATTCTAGAATATGTGAATTTAAAAAATGGTCTAAGAGCTTTTGTTAGAAGATTAAAGCCTAGAGTTTTTAATATACCATCTGGATATACATCTTGAATTATAAAAGTAACCTTTTTTCTAAAAGGTGAAAATGCAAAAAAGAAAAGATTTAATCCAGGACTTGATTGAGAAATTATTTTTTTGATTTTTTTTGAATTTTTAAAATAGTACAGATAAAAACCAACATATAGCTTAAACATGGAAGTAAAATTCCAAAAATAATTTGTGATGAATCTTTTATCATTTAACTCTTCGTTTTCAATTACACTATTTTTATAGTTAAGTGTAGTTGAAAACACTACATAGTTTCCATTATGTATTTTTTTATCTAAATCTATTCTTCTTTTCAAAAGTAACGCACTCGCAGATGTTGATTTATAAAAATATCTGTCAAAATATACAATCATAGTTATTTTATTTGTTTTAGTTGTTTTATAAAATCTTTATATATAAGGCTATGTATAGCTTCATTTTTAATGTTATTAGATTTTTTAATACCATTTAGACTTGTAATGTTCAAGCCATATTCATTTATTAAATGTATTGTATATTCATTCAAATTTGAAATTATATTTTTATTTAATGCAACTGAATCAGCTATAATACCGCTTGCTACATAGGAATAATTACTATATGAAACAAGAATACTATCGACCCCCTTAAAGTAAGAATAATAGTCCTCTAATTTTAAATATTTATTAATGGATTTGAAAGGTACTTTCACATCGCCATGAAGCTTTCCTAAATGAATAATTTTATTAAAATCAATTTCAATATTATTAAATTTACCTTTGTAAATATTTCCAAAAATAGTAATTTCTTTATCTACTTTAATAACTTCACTTGTAATATTATTAATGATTTCTAGATCATACCATAATGGTATATAATTAAAAGCTCTGTCATAAATGGAATTAAGATTTTTAGAAATATGTTTTGAAAGAACATAATTTTCACACTTGGTGGATTTTAAATACCAATTGAATAAAATTCTCTTAACTTTTGAAAAAAATGTTTTTCCATCTAGAAACGTAAAAAAATTATGAAATATAATTACATCATTTCTCCTAAAAAGCGAAGTGAATAAAAGTGTTTTCCAACTAGCTGTTAAAAAAATTAATTTATTCCTTTTAAGAAAAAACAAACCATTGTAAATCGCAACATCGAAATTAAATCTTGAATAATATTTTTGTGCTGACTTACAAACAGCAACATTACTTATCTTTTTTACTTTTTTTAAATACTTTATTAATGTAAGATTAGCTACTAGGTGCTCATCATCTTGGCAAACATTATCAATAATAACATACTCTCTAGTCATCTAAAATATTTTTAAAAATTACACTATATTTCTGAGAAATTATTTCTGAAGAACAAAAAGATAAATCGAATTTTGATTTAAAATTATTTGTGTTAATTAAACTTTCAACAGCATCTATAATCTTATTACTACTAAACCCCGTATATATAGCTTCGGACTTGAAGTATTCATGTAATATTGGAAAATCACCAACAATTATTTTTTTATTTCTGGATAGAGCTTCAAGATTTGAAATCCCTGGAGATTCTATAAAACTTGGCAGGATATGAAAAAGACAATTGTCGTATAAATCTTCAAGTTTGATTTTAGATAGTAAGCCATGATAAATTACCCATGGACGTTTCTTTACCATATCATTAAATTTTATTTTATTTTTTTCTTCAAAAAATCTAAGATCTCCAGCAATATGAAGTTTTAATTTATTTTTTTTGTAAATAGAATCACTTGCTTTTAATAACTGAAAAACATTCTTTCTTTCACTCAGATGCGAGGCCATAAAATAATAATCCGATTTCGATCCTTTACATTCAGATGTGTGATTGTGTGGCGGATCAAAAGTATTATATACAACGTGAATTTTTTTAAGTATCCAACTACCGAAAATTAACTTCAAATATTGTTTTTCATGGTTACTATTTACTATAATCTCATCTACTTCTTTATACAATTTAAATCTCTCTGAATACCAATTTGGTATAAAGGATGGAATAAATTTTAAAAATTTATAATAGATGTAATTTTTTCTATAAAAGTTTGGACTAATTATAGTCTTAAAAGAGTGATTAGATCCTTTTAAAAATTTAATTAAGTAATAAAAACTTGGAGAATCTCCAAAAAAGTGAACAACATCATTTTTATTCAGATTAATATATTTAACTTGGTTCAGATCACCTACAAAATCAAAAAATGTATTGGCTACTTCCTTAACAAACTTAAGTTGGTTTTCTTTTCCTCCATTAGAAAAATTAAGAGGAAAATCATTACAATATAAATATCTATTCATTTTTGTTTTTAAATAAGAATGTTAATAAGAAAACTCCCGGATGAATTAATGGAATTCCTTGAGATAGAATAAGAATAAGAATCCAAAAACTATTTTTACTAGTTAGTTTTCTGATAAAAAATAAAATTAATGCAGTATAAATTACACCAAAAGATAACAGAATGTTTAGAAGAATATTTAAAATATAACCAGCTTTCAAATCTGATCCTTGCAACCAATAAAATTCATTAATTAAAAATTCCTTGTAATTACCTGGACCTAACCCAAAAAATAAATCACTTGGTGAATGAGATATAACAGTTTCATAAAAACCATAAAAGGGATGTATCAATCTTTTTATAAAACTGAGTGGTATTTGCATTAGTGTTTCAAAATCAACCGTAAATGAGTCATAAATAACGATAGCTCTTGGAACTACAATAATAAATGATAGGAAAATAAATGGAAAGAGCACTGTGGCTTTTTTAAATATTTGTCTATTGTAAACAAAACCTATTAAAGCAGATAATAAAATAAAAGAAGAAGAGAAGGACAATAACCCTGTTAAAAGAATTAATCTATAGTTATTAAACTTATGCTTTAAATCTATTGCCAATAGGACCGATAATGTTAATCCAAGTCCTGAACTTTCTCTAAAAAAACCTAGTGGTCTAATAAGGTTTAATGATAATCTATTATCTATCAAACTTCTTCGATCAAAATGAATTAAGTTTTCAATAATATTTGGGTTTATCAAATCAATAATTACCGTAAAAAGTAAAAAAAATGATAAACCCTTAAGTAAAAATTTTAAAATATTTTCTGGAATTGAAAATTTATTAAATAATATAAATATTCCAACTAAATAATATCCACCTGACGTAAGCTTAACTTGATTCAATATTAAAATCAATAAACCTGTAAATAATAATACTAATAAATTATAATCAAAACTCCTTTTGAAAAAAAAAGGAAATAACATTGATAATAGTAAGCCTGGATAAATTATGAATTCCGAGTTTGCTAGAGGAAATCCCAACAAAGTAGGAGAACATATTAAAATTAATATTATTAAATAAAGAATCTTCAATTTAGAATTTATTTAATGCTCTTTCTATTCCTTCTTCAAGACTTATTAAAGGCTTATAAAAAGAATGCAGAAAAGTAGAGTCTGAACATCTAAATAGCACTCCGACAGGCTTGTCTAATAAGTGCTTAATACCTAAAGGTGGTCTATGCCCACTTATCTTAAAAGACATTTCTGCAAGATCATTAAAACTTGTAGGAATACCCCAACCTAAATTTACTGGTTTTAATATTTCTAACTCTACTGTCTTTAAAGTTGCTAGAATAATATCCTCCATATGTATAAAATCTCTAACCTGTGTTCCATCTCCCCAAATCTCAAATGATTCATGTTTTTCTTTTATTCTTTTGATAAACGAAGGAAAAGGATAATCTAAATCTTGAGTTTCTCCATATCCTGAAAATGGACGGAAAACATGTACTTTTTTACCATATTGTTTAGCAAACATTGCCAAATACTCACCTGAAAGTTTAGCCCAACCGTATGTATAATCTGGAGATTTGATATTATTTAAATTTATATCTGACTCCATTAATCTTTTAGATACCTCTTTAGTTTGGTATTGAATTGGATATGCAGCAGAACTACTAAAATAGATAATTGGACAATTTTGATCCGTTCTAATACACCAATTAAAAAACTCAGAATCAATTGATAAATCTGTTGCAACACTCAAAGGATCATTCTCAATAGTCTCTCTTCCTCCAACAATTGCTGCTAAATGGATTATTAAGTCGAATTGTTCATCAGTCACTTTGAAGTAATCTCGACAATCATTACCTTCTTTTATATCTACACCGATAATTTCATGACCCTTATTTTCGAAGTGTTTGACGTAATGTGAACCAACGAATCCCTTGTGACCTGTTATTAAAATTTTCATAATTTATTTATATTTAAGTGATTATTTTTATAGATTATACTAATTCTTTTTTAAGAAATATTATGATTTTCATGTTTTCCTTGTGGATTTTAGATGATTTTTGGCTGAATAAAAAATAAAGATGTTGGCAATAATTTGTTGAGCTGCAAAAGAAATTATTAGTCCGAAAATTCCATAAGTGTTTAGAAGCAAAAAACCCAAAATTAATGCAAAAATTGTCTGTATTGAATTTATTTTTAAAACAACATTTTCTTTATTAAAATAATGTAATAATAAACCCCAAGGTTTAACTACTAAAGTTGACGCTAAAGCTATAAAAACTAAAGTATAGTTAAATATATCATCGTGCGTGAATGATAGAATATTTCTTAAAAGTAAAATAATAGACGTGTATACAATAAACAATAATATACTAATTATTCCGACTAATTTTCTACTATAACTAATATAGTGACTCAAATCTTTAAATTTATTTATTCTTACAATCAATGTTGAATTTACTGCAGCAATAAGAGGCGGTATAAATAGGGTGTAAGTAAAATAAAGACTGAATAAATCTAATAATTCTTCATTGTTGAAATTTTTTAAAATAAAAAATTCAATTTTTACCAAAATCGCCACTACAATTGTAGTTAAATTAAGAAATTTATTTACTTTGATAAAATTAAAAATAAACTTAGTGTCTATTTTATAACTAATCGGAGCATATTTTTTTTGTAATAATAAAATAATAAGTAATTGCACTATAAAAAAAGATAATATTAAAATAGAAATATCATTAATTCCAAAGTACCATAATACTGCTAATACTAAAATTCTTATTACGCCTCCAATGATTAATAAGTTAAGATATTTTTTCTCTTGATTTATTACTTGGCAATATGTTATTATATGATTGTACAGTAGACTTACACTAATTCCAAAACAAAATATTAAAAAGTATTCATGGTCTATAAAATTTAATAAATAAATAACTGTGGTTACAATAATTGATAAAAAAAATTTAAGTAGGAGGGCAGAGTAAAAATAACTATTCAACTCATTCAAATTTTTCGATAAATTAGCTGTTTTTTGTAAAGCTATATTAATGCCAAGTTCTGCTAACATAGTTGCTACAGTAATAACTGTGATGTTATAAAAGAAAGTTCCATATCCTTCTTTTAGCATGAATACAGAAATAAAAGTATAATATAAAAACGTAAGTATCATATTAAAGCCATTGTTTAGAACAACTTTAAAAAGTAATTTACTAATATCGTTTTTGAAAATCATTATTTTATTTTATTAAGAAACTTCTTAAAACTTTCAAGGACCTAATAATGTTTAGATCTAAAATAGCATATAACAATCTTCTAAATTTTTCCCAATCAAATTTCGGTATTTCAACTTTATAGCCAGCAGCTCTTGCTAATTCTAGCCCTTCTTTTTGTGTATACATTGAAGATATATCAAGTTTTTTGTAAAATGATTTATGTTTCAAAGAAAACAAGTTTATACTGTCACCAGATATTAATTCAAAATTTGTTCCTAAGACGATGTCATGCACACTTTTCCACATCTTATCAAAAATAAATCCATGTTCAAAGATTTCTATATTCTTCTTTTTCATTAGCATTAGTAAAGGATATTGTTCACTTGTGTATTGCCTTAAATCCTTATACCATGTATAATTACTTGGTCTTGGATTTATTTTATTTTCAAAGAATCTACTAAATAAAGGTTCTTCAGGTAAATTACAAGAGAAAAGGGATATTAGATCCGATTTTGTACCAAACATAAACCAATCACCAGGGTGAAAAAGGACTTGCTGTCTTGATGGGTTTGGAGTAAAATAAGTTGGAATAATTACTTTATATTGAAAAAGTTTATTTTTTGATGATAATGGAATTTTTACTGGTGAATAATTAATTAACCAATTAATATTTTCAAAATATATATCACTTCGAACTTTTAAAATCCATGGTCGATTACTTAGTAATAATCCAGCCTTTGATGAAGCCATAATCCTTGCTGTAGAGTTTGTTATTTTCAGCTCGTCAAAGACTAACAATGCTCCTGGGTCATCAGATTCTATGTATTTATCTAGAAGCTTTGAACTAAAATTTGTTCCCTTCCAAGTTGAAAAGATTATTTCAAGGTCAGAAGAAATATCCCTATATTTTTTTAAAATTTCAGATTCAAATACTTGATGATCTTTTATATTGCCCTGAATAACAATAGAAATATCAGAAAAGGTCAAATTCATGTTTTTTAAAAATATTTACTTGTATTCTATTGGAGTTGAACACTACGAAAAATTATTGATTTAAATTACTTTGATAGTCACCATAGAATATTATTTTTTTCTATTGCAATGTTTAATCATAATTTCAATTAGTTTCTCAAGATTTACTTTAGGAGCCCAGTTCAGTTTTTTCAAAGCTTTTGAATAATCTCCAATTAATAACTCTACTTCTGCTGGTCTGTAATATTCTTCGCTTATCTTAACAATAACTTCTCCATTGTCAATATTTATTCCCTTCTCTAGTACACCAGCTCCATCCCATTTAATATTGATTCCTAATTTTTCAAAAGCAATTGATGCAAATTCTCTTATTGATGTTGTTTTATTTGTTGCTAAAACGTAATCATCAGGACTATCAGCTTGTAACATTAAATACATTCCCTCTACATAGTCTTTCGCATAACCCCAATCTCTTTTTGCATCAATATTTCCTAAAATTAATGGTTCTTTATCTCCTTTGCTTATTGAAACTGCTTTTTTAATAATCTTTTGCGTAACAAACTCAGCTCCCCTGTATTCTGATTCATGATTAAAGAGGATCCCTGAACAAGCAAATAAATCATATGATTCTCTATAATTAACTACCATCCAATGAGAAAAAAGTTTAGCAACCCCATAAGGACTTCTAGGATAAAAAGGAGTGTTTTCATTTTGTGGATTTTCCCTAATTTTTCCAAACATTTCGCTAGTAGATGCTTGGTAGAATTTTGTTTTGGGAGAGTGATTTTTAATAGCATCTAAAATTCTTAAAACTCCCATTGCATCTACATCACTTGTCATAATAGGCAGATCAAAACTAGCTTTAACGAAACTTTGCGCAGCTAAATTGTAAAATTCATCGGGCTGTTCCTTAATAATTAGATTATTTATATTGTTTGGTTCCAACAAATCAAAATAAACTAATTTTATCTTATTTCTAATACCTAAATCAGATAGATATGGATAATCATCATTAGCTCTTCTTCGGTCAGCCCCAATAACCTGGTAGCCTTTTTTTATTAATAATTGTGCTAAAAAAGCACCATCTTGACCCGCAACACCCGTAATAATTGCTTTTTTCATAACTATTTATTTAATTTTATTATATATTCTACTATTCTTTTTGACGCCATACCATCTCCATATGGATTGTGAAGTTTTGACATTTTATCATAAACTTCTTTGTTGTTTAATAAATCTATTGCTTTAGACACAATCAACTCTTCATTGGTTCCAACTAGTAGAACCGTTCCTCCTTCAACTGCCTCTGGTCTTTCAGTGGTATCTCTCATCACTAAAACAGGTTTCCCTAGACTTGGCGCTTCTTCTTGAACACCCCCGCTATCAGTAATAATAATTTTAGATCGATTCATTAGCCAAATAAAATCTTGATATGCTAAAGGATCTATTAAAATCACATTACTTACTCCCGACAAGATTCTGTTTACAGGTTCCTGTACTTTTGGATTCAAATGAACAGGATAAATAATTAAACGATTTGTATCATCTTTTGCAATTCGTTTTAAAGCTTTACAAATTCTTTCAAATCCTCCACCATGATTCTCTCTACGGTGTCCTGTCACTAAAACTACTTCTTGATTCCCTAATTGTTTTGAAAGGTCCTGAATTAATTGACTTGGATTTTCATTAACTTTTTCAACAGACTTTATCAGAGCATCAATCACTGTATTTCCAGTAACTAAAATTGAACTATCAGAAATATTCTCTTTGAGTAAGTTCTTTTTTGAAGTTTCAGTTGGAGCGAAATGATAATCACAAATTCTACCTGTTATTTGACGGTTTATTTCCTCAGGAAATGGAGATGCCTTATTGTTAGTTCTAAGACCAGCTTCTACATGACATACTTTTGCTCCAGAATAAAAACTAGCTATCGAACCTGCCATAGTTGTGGTTGTATCCCCATGAACAAAAACATAATCTGGATTAAATTCTTCAAGAATTGGTTTTAGAGACTCAATAATGGTTGCTGTTAAGCCATATAAATTTTGTCCAGGCTTCATTAAATCTAAATCATAATCAGGTTTGATCTCAAAAAAATCTAATACTTGATCAAGCATTTCTCGGTGTTGAGCAGTAACACATACTTTTGTTTCAAATAATTCATTGTTATTTTGAAATTCTTTTACCAATGGAGACATTTTAATAGCTTCTGGTCTTGTTCCAAATATTAAGAGAATTTTTTTTTTCATAATTAGATACATTTAAAAAATAAATACATTTGTTTTTAGGAAAAATATTGGTTTTGTCAATCTATAAAATAAAATCGATTATAGATTAGATGTTTAACTTTTAGATATCTGAACATCCCCCAAAATTAGTACAATAAGTTAAGTTCAAAAAAGAATTAAATTTGCTGGCTAAAATTAATTGAAACATCCAAAATAATATATTAATTATGATTTAAATATTTATCATTCCTAAATGAAGCGGTCTTAAAAATTAAAAATCAACAATATAGTCAGTTAAATCATTATTTCTTTTCACATTTATTGCCAAAGCAGTTGGATAAATGTTAGTTGTGTTAAAATCATTTATTAAAATACGTTGTGAATGATTTAAATCACAAATAATTTCGTGAGCTTGGATACCGGAATCATTTAATAAATTATTAATATGTTTTTTCTCAGATTTTGGTCTAGAAGTAGTTATTATGATTTGTGAACCATTTTCATGTAAATTTTTCAATAAATTCATATTATTTTTCAAAATAACATCCGAATGATCTGCCCAAGTAGTTTTTCCATATTTCCCAATATTTTTCACTAGTGTCCCATCAAAATCACAAAATATTGTCTTGAATTTTTTTCTTTCGTCTTCCCAATCTTTTTGTGTTCCTAAGTCACTATAGACATCAGCTTCATAGTACTTATAAATGACACCTTCATAAATGTTTTTCGCTAGAACATGGCTTATATACAACTCAGAAGAATTTTCATTGCACAATGTGAGTAATTCACCAGCAGGAACCATAAATTCTGCTAAATTTTTAAAGTAATGAGTACCAACACTAATATAATTTGAAATAATTTTTTTTTCTACAAAATCAATTATTAAATTATTTTCTAGTTTAAAAAATGATTTATTTGATAATCTTGATAATCCACCTTTTGATATAGAATATCCAATACTAGCACTAGTACTAAAATCAAAATTTTCACAATCAAAGGATACAAAATTATCAACATCTTTAATGAAAATACTGTCATTTAAACTAATTCTAGATCCTATCAATTTCACTCCTTCATATATCGTTTGAACTGAAGATTTAGTTTGAATTGGTAGCTCAATTAATTCTACCTTATCCTTAAATGCTTGCTTAAATTTTATGCGCAAATCATTATTATCTATTATATCCTTTGTAGTTATCAAAAATACTTTATGGATATCTATTTCGTTAAATGTTTCTAAAGCTTTTTCAATGAGTAGTTTGCCTTGCGGATGTGTTCGCATCATTTTTGGCGAATCCCCTATAAATCTTGAAGATTTTCCACCAGCCGGAATTAAAACAATCTTTTTATTCATAATTTATATTTTTTTTAATATTTTTAATTGAGTGAATATATTATCTGTGTATGGTAATATTCTTAATAAGGTTATTTTTTTCTGTAGTTCAATTGCCTCTATTGATAAATCCATTTTTTGTAAAAAAGAATCTAAATAATTATTAAGCCACTGGTTTTTGATTAAATTTAAATTATTTGGCTTTTCAAACCTATTAGACCAGTTCAAAATTAAATCTTGTTTTATCTTAGAAATGTCTATGATTGGTGAATCTACATAACTATCTAAAAAATCAATCAGATAAACTTTATTGTTTTTAATAATTATATTCTCAAATGTTAAATCTCCATGACAATAACCTGAATTTAATTTAGAAGATTTATTTGTAATAATAATTTTTGGAATGCTATATTTAATTTCTATTGACTTTAGTTTACTTTTAATTTCTTGTTTATAATTGATAATCGAACTATTTTTTAAATTTTCAGAAATGAACTTAAGAATAATGTCGAAATAAAATATAATTTCTTTTAAATCATGATTTCTGATTATAGTATTAAATGATTGCCCATTAATAAATTCCATGTCAAAATAAAATAAATCATTTTTGTATCCAAAGTCTAAAACTTTTGGAGCAAAAACAGAAACACTTTTGAATTCTTTTTGCTTAAAACACTGATTCTCAAGTCTTTTGTTGTATTTTATATCTGAAGAAGTTTTTCTCACAAATAAAATACTATTCTCACTAACTAGTTTAATATCACATCCACTATGACCAACTAAAGTATTTATTTTTCTCATTGTTAGTTGTTACCCAATTGGATAGATTTAATTCTTCTTAGTCCATCTTTCATATCGGTAAAAGTATAATCATCTCCCAAAACAGATAATATCTTATGATTTGATCCGTAAGATTCTTTTCTAACTTCTTTTGTGATTCTTTCTTTGGGAATCTTTTTTGTAATTCCTTTATATTTTTCCCATAAGTTTTTAGGAACGCTAAACTCATAGTCTAATTCTTTGTTATATACTTCTTGTACAAGATTAACAATATCTAATACGCTATATGAATTTCCAGATGTAATATTTATTGTTTCGATAGAATTTAAGGTTTTAATATCTGTATTTAATATCTTATAAATAAAATTCAAAATATCCTCTACAAAAATATAATCTCTTTTTAATTCTGGAAAATTATTATAAAGTATTGCTTTACAGTCAGATTCTATACAATTAATCAAATATGCAGTTAAAGGTGGGTTTTTTCTATGTTTGTTTTGATTAGGTCCAAATACATTGAAAAACCTCAACGAATATGTCTTGATTGAATCTATCTTTTTTGATCTAAAATTTAGATAATTTTCAGAAATATTTTTTGAATAGGAATACATTAAATCAGGACTAACCTCATCAACTTCCTTAAACGGAAATATTTTATTGTTTTCGTAAAGAGCAGAGGTACTTGCAAATAAAAATAATTCACACCCCCTTTGAATACATAATTCATAAATATTTACAGTCGACATAAAATTATTCTCAAGTGCTCTAGAATAATTAATTTCATTTTCAGGAAGACTACTTATTCCTGCTAGGTGAATACAATAATGAAATTCAGAAATTAAATCCTGCATTTTTTTCTTATTGTTACAATTTTCAACGATTAATTGACCTCTTAAATTCTCATGTAAATTTTCTCTAGATCCACCATACTCTAAAGAGTCAACTAAAATTAAATCATAATATTTAGTCAAGTAGTTTGATATATAAGACCCAATAAACCCTGCTGCACCTGTAATTAATATTGTTTTCTTATTCATTACTTGTTTTGAATTGATTTCACTTGTTTTCTAAGTCCACTCGAAGAGAATCTATGATCTCTCGAGTTGTAATAGAGCTCTATTCCCTTTTCTTCGCAATACATTCTACCTGTAAAGTTTTTTTCCTTGTACTCATCACCAATAATGCGCACATCTAGTTTAAAAGAACGTAAGATATCTTCTAAATCTTGCTCCGATACGTACGGGACAATTTCATCTACATGCTTAGATCCTTTGAGCTGAATATATCGCTCTATTATAGACTGTGAAGGTCCGTTTTTCTCAGGGCGATCTATCGAAGGGTCTAACTGCAGGCCTACGATTAAATAATCACACTGTCGCTTTGCTTCTTCCAACATCTTTACATGCCCGGCATGAAAAAGATCAAAGGTTGAAAAGGTGATTCCTACTTTCATAACTTATTTTTTCTCGACTACCACCGGTAGTCCCTAATTTTTAAACTTTAGTTTTTTTAACAGCTTCGCTGTTGTCAATCACATTAATAATTGAATTATAACTTTAATTTTAAAGTTCAAATTTAATTTAATTTCTACTAAATTTTTCAAGACATAACAATGTCTGTCATTATAGTAATTATCCATTAAATCAAACGTTATGATAGACTTTATACCAGTTAATAAATTCTTCAATTCCTTTATCTAAAGAAACCTTATTTTGAAAATTATAATCTTTGCTTATTTTTAAAATATTAGCCCATGTTTTTTTAACATCCCCGTCTTGCATAGGAAGCATTTTCTTAATAGATTTTTTACCTAAATATTTTTCTATTGTTTCAATAAATTTGGTTAACACAACAGGTTTATTATTTCCAATATTATATAACTCATACCCTTTTTTAATCGATGAATCCGATAATAATGCTGATTTAACCCCAATTACTATATCATCTATGTGAGTAAAATCTCTAGATAAATCTCCATTGTTAAATACTTTTATGGCTTTATCTTTTGTAATAGCATCCGCAAATAAATAATATGCCATATCGGGTCTCCCCCAAGATCCATACACAGTAAAAAATCGAAGTCCGATTGTATTTAGTTTAAATAAATGACTATAGGTATGAGCCATAAGCTCATTGGACTTTTTAGAAGCAGCATATAGACTTATAGGTTTGTCTGTATTGTCTGTTTCTTCAAATGGTGTTTTTTCATTATTTCCATAAACGCTAGAACTACTTGCGTACACTAATTTCTTAATATTATGATTCCTGCAGCATTCTAAGATATTTAAAAAACCAACAATATTAGAATCAATATAAGTCTCTGGATTTTCTATTGAATACCTTACCCCTGCTTGAGCAGCTAAATTACATACCACATCAAATTTCTCATCTTTAAATAGCTTAGGCAAGTTCTCTCGATCTTCTAAATTCATTCGTATGAATTTAAAGTTTTGGAATAACTGACTATTACTTAAACTAAGAAAATCTTTAGCGCTATCCTTATTAATTCCTAACTCCTTTAGTCTGTCAAATTTTAGATTAGTACTATAATAGTCATTGATGTTATCAAGACCTATAACCTCATAATTAGCTTCGACTAAACTTTTAACTAAATGATAACCTATAAATCCTGCCGCGCCAGTAACTAATATTTTCATTTAATTAGAAGTAAAATAGTTAATAGTTTTTTGCAGACCAGTTTCTAGATTTATTACTGGTTTC
>Ga0209199_1002480_pt1 | contig 19687 bp, 19 predicted proteins | sample COGITO_mtgs_1105_7_FD_184805 | JGI IMG/M metagenome (GOLD analysis project Ga0209199, IMG submission 184805) | Pelagic marine microbial communities from North Sea - COGITO_mtgs_110523 (SPAdes) (version 2) | ecosystem: Environmental > Aquatic > Marine > Epipelagic ...
AATCCATCAAAAATTATTAATACAGTTTTTGGAGGACGTAAAAATAACAGTTAAAATATGGAATTGATAAAAAAATACCCCAAATTATTTCAGTGGTTATTTTTATTAATTGTATTTTTTGCTCTATGTTTTGCAATTGATGTTCCAGAAACATACAATTTTATAAGAGGACAGGCAGAATTTATTAAAGATCCCAACCAAAGTTCATACGTCTTATTTGGTAAAGAGGTAAGATATTATGCTTTTGATGTCTTTTGGAGATTGCCTCCACTTCTTGGGTGGCTTCCTATTTGGATAAATGACTCTTTATTTTTCTTAATGAATGAGTGGATGCCAATGGAGTTTTGGAACGAAGATACTCAGGAATTTAAAACTCGTCCCTTAGTGTTACAAATTACAAGAAATGTTACCTCTTTTATGACTTTTCTCATTGACTTAATAAGAGAAATTTTATTGGGTGGACTTAATACTATTGTTGCATTTTCGAGTTGGGATTGGATCGATGCAAATCCGTGGGCAGAATTACCAGGATTGCCATGGACAATCGTAGCAGCAGGGGCAACAATATTAGCATATAAACTTAGTGGTAAAGGGCTTGCATTATTTGCTGCTTTAGTGATGGTTTATATTTCCATTTTTGGTCAATGGAAACCTTCAATGCAAACACTCTCTTTTATATTAGTAGCTGCACCATTATCATTTATTTTTGGTTTAGGTTTGGGTGTGGCAGCATTTAAAAGTAAACGAGTTGAGAAAGCTTTATATCCAATACTTTTAGTAATGCAGACTATGCCTCAATATGCAGTTTTAGTTCCAGCAATTGTTCTTTTTGGAGTAGGTGATCATGCGGCTGTAATCATAACTATGGTTGTTGCAGTTCCTCCAATGATACTATTAACCTTATTGGGTCTAAGAGGAATATCTCCTGAGGTTATTGAAGCAGGTAAAATGAGCGGATGTAGTAATTGGCAATTGATGTCTAAAGTATTAATTCCAACAGCTAGAAGAGATATTTTAATTGGAGTTAACCAGGTTATCATGGTTTGTTTTTCAATGGCAGTTATATCAGCTTTCATAGGCGCAAAAGGTTTAGGATTTAATTTATTGTTAGCACTAAATCAGCTTAACATTGGATTAGCATTAGAAGCAGGACTATGTATTAGTTTGATTGCAATACTTTTGGATAAAATGTCTTTAGCTTGGGCAAATAAACAAATTGATTATTTTGGCAACTTAACTTTCTTTCAACGTCATAAAAATACATTCTTTTTTGGCGTAGCAGTAATATTGGGAATATTATTTGCATACTTTGGATCTTTTTATTTTAAAGAGGGGTATAATTATCTTTTTGAAGTCCCACACAACAAAGGAATATCAACAGCTGATTTTTGGAATAAAGGTGTTGATTGGATTTTTGATACTTTCTTTGTATACATAAAAGCATTTAACACTTGGTTGATTGTAGATGTGCTTCAGCCAATGCGTGCCTTGTATTTAAGAATGCCTGCCGTAGCAACACTGGTTTTAGTAGTAGGGGCAGGATATATAATTGGTGGTATTCGATCTGCTTTAGTTGTTTGTGGATTAACATTATTTATAGCATTAAGCCCATGGTGGGATAGAGCTTTAGTTACAACTTACATGGCAACTTTTGGAGTTATTATATCTTGTATAATCGGATTTACAGTTGGTACTTTGTGTTTTCAGAATAAAAGTTCAGCAAGTTTTATGTTGGGAGTTTGTGATATTTTTCAAACTTTTCCATCATTTGTATATTTAATACCTGTAATGATGCTTTTTGGAATAACAGATACATCTGTATCCAACTGCATTACATGATGCTGCAACAATGTCGGGCGTAACTAAATTTCAAAGATTATTTAAAATAGAATTTCCTCTTGCTTTTCCACATATGATGCTTGGATTAAATCAAACGATCGTATTCGCTTTATTTATGGTGATTATAGGCGCATTTATTGGAACAGAGGATCTGGGACAATATATTTTAAAAGCCTTATCTGATAAAAATGGTGCAGGTATAGGATTAACATTAGGAATCTGTGTTGCATTTATAGGATTAATTTTTGATAATCTAATTAGAACCTGGGTAAACCAAAGAAAGAAACACCTTGGAATAAGTTAAGGTTATAATTTAAAAACAAATTTATTTATTTAAAAAAGTTTTCAAAGAATCGTCCATTGCAGTTTCCCATGGAGTGTGATGCACCGGGGCAACCGAACCTGTAACAGGTGAAGAAAAAGATTTATTTCTATAAGTCATAATATCTTCTACTTTATGATGTTCCCATTCTTTAAAATGTTTTCTAATTAATTCAAAATCTATTTTAGGATAGTCAGATAAGCTGTGAAGTTCTTTTGTATATTCAGTTTGAAAATCAATCATTTGATCTGGATTTTCTAACTTTTCTTCCATCTCTACCCACTTATTTATATCTTTTTCTATTTCAGAATTATCTGGAATTTTAATTTTATTCATAATCACATCTCTTGCAAACCAAGCTTGACAATCAAACATATTAAATGTGTGAAATTGGTCTTGCATACCAAGATATAAAAGTTTGGGATTATTTTGCCAAACCACACCTTTGTATAGCATTGGTGGATATAATCTATTTGTTGTTTGAAGCTTTAATTCTTCTGACAAAAATGGAAAATGATGAAGATAACCAGTACATAAAATTATTGCATCAGCTTCTTGTTCATGACCATCTTTAAAAATTGCTTTTCCACCTTCAAGTTTGTCAAGATGAAAAACTTCTTTCATTCCTTTTGGCCATTTAAATCCCATCGGATTATGCCTGTAGCCTATGGTTACACTTTTAGCTCCATACTTATGACATTGAAGAGCAACATCTTCAGCAGAATAACTGCTACCTAAAACTACAACATTCTTATTTCTAAATTCTTCTGCATCTCTAAAATCATGTGAGTGCATAATTCTTCCAGGAAAAGATTTCATTCCTTGATATTCAGGAATAAAAGGAACAGAGAAGTGACCAGTTGAAACTACCACATAGTCAAATATATCTTTTGATATTTGGTTATTTTTTTTATCACGGTAAGTAACTTCAAATTTTTCACCGTCAAATAAGGTATTGGTTACAGTGTGATTAAATTTTACTTTATCTTTTAGATTACCTTTTTTGACTCTACCTAATATGTAGTCATACAAAACTTCTCTTGGAGGAAAAGAGGGAATTGGTTTACCAAAATGTTCATCAAAAGAATAATCGGCAAATTCTAAACATTCCTTTGGTCCATTTGACCAAAGATATCTATACATACTATTTGGAACTGGATCTCCATATTGATCAGAGCCTGTTCTCCAACTATAATTCCAAAGACCACCCCAATCATCTTGCTTATCAAAACAGACTATTTCAGGGATTTTTTCACCTTTTTTTTCAGCTTGTTCAAATGCTCTAAGCATTGATAAACCACAAGGTCCAGCACCAATTATAGCAACTTTTGTCATATATATGATCTCCAATTTAATAATTTTATAAATATACTTTACTAACAATTTTCTGAAAATTACAATGAAAAAAATCTAACCAAAGTGAGAATTTTTTGAAAAAATTAATATTATCTATAGATCAAGGAACCACTTCATCAAGATCTATTTTATTTGATCTTAAAGGAAATAAAATTTTTTCATCTCAATATGAATTCAGACAAATATTTCCAAATTTAGGATGGGTTGAGCATAACCCTGAAGATATTTGGAGAGTGACTTTAAGAACGATTAAGGAGGCTATAAAAAAAAGTAAAAGACTAAAAGCAAAAATTATTTCAATAGGAATTACAAATCAAAGAGAGACAACCATACTTTGGAATAAAAAAACTGGTAAACCAATTTATAATGCAATTGTTTGGCAAGATAGAAGAACTAATAAAATATGTGAAAATTTAAAAAAAAGAAAGCTTGAGAGTTTATTTAGAAAAAAAACTGGACTATTCATTGACCCATATTTTTCAGCCACAAAAGTAAAATGGATACTAGACAACGTTTCCTCAGCAAAAAAACTTATACAAAATAAACAATTGTTATTTGGAACAATTGATACTTTCTTAATTTGGAGACTAACAAATAAAATAAGTCATTTAACAGATGCTACAAATGCAAGTAGAACATTAATGTATAATATAAATTCTAATAAATGGGATGAAGATATTTTAAATAAGTTAAAAATTCCAAAATCTATTTTACCCAAAGTAAAAAATTCTGCTGATGACTTTGGAATAACATCTAAAAAAATTATAGGTGAAGAAATTCCTATTCATGCGGTATTAGGTGATCAACAAGCAGCTGCAGTAGGACAAACTTGTTTTGAAAAAGGTTCTGTTAAAAGTACATATGGCACAGGAGCCTTTGCAATAATGAATACTGGAAATAAAAAAATTTTATCTAAAAATAAATTGTTAACTACAATTTGTTACAGATTAAAAAATAAAAACACATATGCACTAGAAGGCTCTATTTTTATTGCAGGTGCAGGTGTTCAATGGTTAAGAGACAAAATTAGATTGATAGATAATGCTTATGAAACAGAAAAAATAGCAAAATCAAAAAAAAGTAATGATGGAATTTATGTTGTTCCTGCTTTTACTGGTTTGGGCGCACCTTACTGGAATTCTGAATCAAGAGGTTTGATAACCGGTTTAACTAGAAATTCAGATTGGAAAAATTTAGTTAGAGCCGTAATAGAGTCAGTCGCTTATCAAAGTTATGATTTGTTTGAGGCAATGAGAAAAGATGGATCTAAACCTAAACTTATTAAAGTTGATGGAGGCATGGTTGCCAATAATTGGTTTGCACAGTTCTTATCAGATATTTTAAATACCAAAGTACTAAGACCGGTTATTCAAGAAACAACTGCATTAGGAGTAGCTTTTTTTGCCGGATATCAAGCAGGTGAATTTAAGTCACTTGAAGAAATAAAATATAAATGGAAAAACGAAGCCATTTTTACCCCTAAAATAAACAAAAAATTAAGAAATAACTTATTGCAAGGGTGGCAACAAGCAATTAGAAAAACTTTAGCTTAATTTTAGCTTATGAAAAAAATATTAATAATAGGTGCTGGCGCAATGGGATCTGCTTTTGCTGTTCCTTGTGTTGAGAACAAAAACGATGTCACAATTGTTGGAACTCATTTAGAGGATAATTTGATAAAAGATATCATTTCAAATGATCATCTTCATCCTGGATTAAAAACAAAGCTTCCTAAAGAAATAAAATTTGTCCAATTCAACGAATTACAGCCTCTTTTAGAAAAGGATTTAGATTTAATTGTTGCAGGAATAAGCTCAATAGGAATTGAATGGTTTGCTCAACAAATCTCAAAAAATTATAAAAAAAAATTACCAATTGTTTTATTAACAAAAGGTTTATCGATAGTAGATAATGAACTTACAACTCTATCAGATAAAATTAAAAATCTACTAGAAAAGGATGGTCATTCACAAGTTAATATCTCTGCAATTAAAGGCCCTTGTTTAGCTGCTGGTTTAGCAAATAAAATGAGAACGGGAACAGTCATTGCCAATCGAGATATAAAAGAGTGTCAGTTATTGAAAAATATGATTTCAACAAATTATTATTCTACAGAAATATCAGAAGATATTACTGGAGTAGAATTATCAGGAGCAATTAAAAATATATATTCAATGTTAATAGGTGCGTCTGAAGGATTAAGTAATTCTAAAGCAACTAAAGAAATTCAATCTAAATATTTTTTAAATACTGCAGCCTCATTAATTCATAGATCAATTTCAGAAATGGTTGAATTTGTTTCTCACTATGGAGGTAAACCAGAAACAGTATATGGTTTGGCAGGTCTTGGTGATTTATATGTTAGTGCCATTGGTGGAAGAAATAGTTTAATGGGAAAATATTTGGGTGAAGGACACTTATATAATGATGCTAAAGAAAAGTTTATGAAAGATGTTACTGTAGAAGGTGCTCAACTTGCTTTGGAAATTGGACCAAAAATTCTTGAAGATCTAAATAGCAAAAATTTTCCACTAATGTTTAATATGTTAAATACAATTTGTGAAAATAAAAAACTAGAAATTAATTGGTAAATGAAATCAAATTGGAATTACCCAACAACTATGTGGGTTGGAAAAGATAGAATTAAAGATTTAAGCAATGCTTGCAAAACTCTTAATATTAATAAACCATTGTTGGTAACCGATAACGGTCTTGCTAAATCACAAATTGTAATTGATGTTTTAAACAATTTAAAAGAAAATGGTATTTTAGTTGAATTATATTCTAATGTAGTAGGTAATCCAACTGGAACAAACGTTACTGAGGGCGCTGATTATTATAATAAAAATAGTTGCGATGGAGTAATAGCTTTTGGAGGTGGTAGTGGCCTAGATGTTGGTAAAGCAATTGCATTTATGTCAGGCCAAACACTACCTATATGGGATTTTGAGGACGTAGGGGATAATTGGACTAAAGCAGACTCTCAAAAAATAGCACCAATTATAGCTGTACCAACAACTGCAGGAACTGGATCAGAAACTGGACGTGCTTCTGTAATTTTAAATGAAGAAACGGGTGTTAAAAATATAATTTTTCATCCTAAATTTTTACCTTCAATAGTCATATTAGATCCAGTTTTAACTGTTGGACTTCCACCAAAAATTACAGCTGCAACAGGAATGGACGCTCTTGCACATAATCTAGAAGCCTATTGTGCTCCAGGATATCATCCAATGGCTGACGGAATTGCTTTAGAAGGTATGAGAATAATTAATGATTGGCTATTAGAAGCTGTCAATAATGGATCAAATGTTGAAGCAAGACAGAATATGTTAACAGCAGCTAGTATGGGTTCAACTGCATTTCAAAAAGGATTAGGTGCAATTCACTCATTAAGTCATCCTGTAAATGCTTTAAATAATATTCATCATGGTTTATCCAATGCAATATTTATGCCTTACGTATTAACTTTTAACAAAGATGTAATTGAAAAAAAAATAATTAAAATTTGTGATTACTTAGAACTTAACGACTGCTCTTTTGATGGTTTTATTAATTGGATTTTAGATTTAAGAAAAAAACTAGATATGCCCCATAAATTATCAGAGGTAATAGATGAAAAAGATTTTGATCTTGATAGGTTATCAAAAATGGCTTTAGCAGATCCTTCAACTGGAGGAAACCCAAAGAAATTAACTGAAGCAGATATGAAGATAATGTACCAACATAGCATGTCAGGAGAACTATTTAAATGAATAATTTAAATATTCTAATTGTTGAAGGAAATATTAGAGAAGATAGTGAATTTTTTATTAAAGCAGCTGGAGCTTCTGCTGCAGATAATTTAAAAAATTTAATTTTAAAATTAGAGCCATCGACCAATACAGAAATTATAAATCCTGGACATGACGATGAAACAAAAAATGCACTTGAAAATATGAGCAAATATAATGGTATTGTGTTTACTGGTGGTGCAATGAGAATAAATGATATGACCGATGTAATTAAAAAACACATTAATTTTGCATCTAATTGTTTCGAACAAAAAAATAAAATTTTAGCAATATGTTGGGGGCTACAAGTATGCTCAACAGCTGCAGGAGGTAAAGTAAATCCAGGTAAAAATGGTGCACACATAGGAATTGCATCTGATGTAATAATTAATAACGAAGGTATGAAACATTTTATCTACAAAGATAAAAAAAATATTTTTACTTCACCAGCCTTTAATTTTGATGAAGTAAGTGAGATACCAAAAGATGCTATTCTTTTATCGAGTGACAAAGTTAATAATGTGATGGGTGTAAGTTTTTCTGCAGGAAACTCAGAAATAATTGGATTGCAGTACCATCCTGATTATGAATATTTTCAGATGCTAAACCTGATGGCTGGTCGAAAAGAACGACTATTTAAAAATAAAAATTTTTCTAGTGAAGAAGAGTATCAAAATCACGTCTCATACATACAGTCTGAAAATGAATTATTGAACTTTAACGATAGAACTTGTGAAGTTAAAAATTGGCTTAATTACTTAAAGAACTAACTTAAAATAAACCTTCAATCTCACCATCTTTATTAAGTTTTATAGAGTCTGCTGCTGGTACTCTAGGTAATCCAGGCATTGTCATAATAGCTCCACAAACTACTACAATAAATTCAGCTCCAGATGAAAGTCTAATTTCTCTAATTGGCAAAGAGTGTCCACTAGGCGCCCCTTTGAGACTTGGATCGGTTGAAAAACTGTATTGAGTTTTTGCAACACAAATAGGCAATTCACCAAATCCCGCTTCTTCAAAACTCTTTAGTTGATCTCTAATTTTTGTATCAGCTATAACCTCATCTGCTCTATATATCTCTTTAGCGATAGTCTCGATTTTTTTAAATAATGGGGTTTTACTCTCATATAAGAATTTAAAATTAGCCTCATTTTTTTCACATAAATCTGAAACATGAGCAGCTAATTCTTTTGTACCTTCACCACCATTTGCCCAATGAGTACATAGACTTGCCTTAACTCCCATGCCATCACAAAATTCGATTAAAGCTTTAACTTCACTATCTGTATCTTTAATAAAATGATTAACTGCAACTGCAACAGGTAAACCAAATTTTTGAACATTTTGGATATGTCTTTCAAGGTTTACAAGTCCTTTTTTAAGAGCATCTACATTTTCATTTTTCAAATCATCTTTTGCAACCCCACCATGCATCTTCAATGCTCTGATAGTTGCAACTATCACAACACAACTTGGTTTTAAATTTGATTTTCTACATTTTATATCAAGAAATTTTTCAGCTCCTAGGTCTGCTCCAAAACCTGCTTCTGTTACAACATAGTCTGCAAGTTTTAATCCTGTCTTTGTTGCAATTACAGAGTTACATCCATGTGCAATATTTGCAAAAGGACCACCATGAATAATTGCAGGATTGTTTTCCAAAGTTTGAGTTACGTTTGGTCTAATAGCATCTTTTAATAACACAGTCATTGGACCTTGAGCTTTTAAATCTTTTGCAAATACAGGTTTTTTATCTCTTGTGTATGCAATTGTTATATTTCCAATTCTCTTTTCTAAATCTTCTAAATCATTTGATAAGCAAAAGATTGCCATGATTTCAGATGCAACAGTGATATCAAAACCATCTTCTCTTGGAAAACCATTTGCAACACCACCTAAGTTAATATTGATAGATCTTAAAGAACGATCATTCATATCCATTACTCTTTTCCAAACAATTCTTCTAACATCGATATCCAGTTTGTTACCCCAATAGATATGGTTATCAATTAATGCTGATAGGAGATTGTGCGCTGAAGTAATTGCATGGAAATCTCCTGTAAAATGTAAATTAATTTGTTCCATTGGAACTACTTGAGCATAGCCACCACCAGCAGCACCACCCTTCATACCAAAAGATGGTCCAAGACTTGGCTCTCTTAAACAAACTATAGATTTTTTTCCAATTTTATTTAATCCATCATTTAAACCAACTGAAGTAGTAGTTTTACCTTCACCCGCAGGAGTAGGAGTGATTGCAGTAACTAAAATTAATTTGCCATCAGGTTTATCTTTTAAAGTATCAAGATATTCCAAGTTTATTTTTGCAATGTGTCTTCCCATAGGACTGAAAGCAGAACTTTCATCTGGTACATTTATTTTAGCTAAAATGTCATTTATAGGTTGCATTTTAGCTTCTCTAGCTATTTGAATATCTGACTTAACATCGCTCATTTAAAATCCTAAAGTTATAAATTTTTAATGATGACTTCTTATCCTTTTTTACGATCTTTGGAAACTTCTAAAAAATATATATAAAAAAAATAAGAACTATTTATATTCATTGAGATAAAAATATCTGATGCAAAAATATTCTATATTTAATCTGGTTAAAAATGCTTTTTCAGGTCATCAAAACTGGGATTTAGCTTGGAAGGATCCAACTCCTAAAAAAGAATATGACGTTGTAATTATTGGTGGAGGAGGCCATGGTTTAGCTACTGCTTATTATTTAGCAAAAGAACATAATATTACAAATGTTGCCATCATTGAAAAAGGGTGGATAGGTGGTGGTAATGTTGGTCGAAATACTACCATTATAAGATCAAATTACATGCATGATGACAATGCACTCTTTAGTGAGTTTGGAATGGATTTATGGAGAAAGATGAGTCAGGATTTAAATTACAATGTAATGTTTTCACCTAGAGGAATTATAAATCTTGCACACTCAGATGCTCAAATGAATGTTTATGCGAGACGAGGAAATTCAATGAGATTGAATGGAATTGATGCTGTTCTTCTTAACAGAGAGCAAGTTAAAGAAATTATACCAATGGCCGATTTTTCTGAAAATGTAAGATTTCCAATTTTTGGTGGATTAATGCAACCAAGTGCGGGAACTGCAAGACATGATGCGGTAGGTGGATTAATGCAACCAAGTGCAGGAACTGCAAGACATGATGCGGTAGCTTGGGGTTATGCAAGACAAGCTGACTCAATGGGTGTTGATATAATTCAAAATTGTGAAGTCACAGGTTTCGATGTTAGTGGTGGAAAGATAAATGGTGTTAGAACATCAAGAGGTGACATTAAAGTTAAAAAAATTGGATTATGTGTTGCAGGGAGCACAAATGTGCTAGCAGAAAAATTAAATATGACTTTACCAATTGAAACTCATCTTCTTCAAGCATGTGTTTCAGAACCAGTAAAACCAATTTTAGATAGAGTAGTTACTTTTGGAGCTGGACACTTTTATATAAGTCAATCTGACAAAGGTGAAATGGTAATGGGTGGAGATTTAGATGGTTATAATAGTTACGCTCAAAGAGGAAATCTTCCAACTCTTCAACATGTATTAACTGAAGGAATAGCTATGATGCCATTTCTAAGTAAGTTAAAAATGCTTAGAACTTGGGGTGGAATAATGGATATGTCTATGGATGGTTCACCGATAATTGATAAAACGCATATAGAAGGTTTATATTTGAATTGTGGTTGGTGCTATGGTGGATTTAAAGCAACACCAGCATCTGGTTGGACATTTGCTCATACAATTGCACAGGATAGAGTTCATAAATTAAATGCTGGTTACAGTTTAAATAGGTTTAGCACAGGTCACTTACTTGATGAAAAAGGACTTGGAACAAAAACTTGGATTTCATAAATGCTTCATATCAAATGCCCTCACTGTGGAATGAGATCACAAAATGAATTTTCATATGGTGGTGATGCAACTATTAAAAGACCAGAACTTAATAAGGAAATATCTGATCAAGACTGGGATAATTTTGTCTATAACAGAAAAAGTCTAAGAGGCAAACATTGGGAGTTATGGCAACATTTATCAGGTTGTAGGCAATGGATAAAAGTTGAAAGAGACACAGCTACTCATGAAATTTTTAATACTCTTAAAGCTAATGAGGAAATTTCATAATGTCACAAAGTTATAGATTAGATAATATTGGCTTAATTAATAGAGATAAGAAAATTTCATTTAAATTTAATGGTGTTACTTATTATGGATACGAAGGTGACACTCTTGCTTCAGCTTTAATAGCTAATGGAGTTCATTTGGTTGGCAGAAGCTTTAAATATCATAGACCTAGAGGTTTTTTTGGTGCTGGCGTTGATGAACCTTATGCAATTGTTCAATTATATAGAAATGGTGAAACCGAACCTAATATTAAAGCCACAGAGCAAGAGCTTTTTGAAGGTTTGGAAGCAACAAGTGTAAATTGTTGGCCTAGTGTAAATTTTGATATTGGAGCAATAAATAATTTTTTAAAAATATTTCTTCCTGCAGGATTTTATTACAAAACTTTTATGTGGCCAAAAAGTTTTTGGTACAAAGTTTATGAACCTTTTATTAGAAAAGCAGCAGGTCTAGGTGTTGCATCTACTAAACATGACAAGGAAAGATATGAACATAAATATGAATATTGTGATTTATTAATTGCAGGTTCAGGACCGTCAGGTTTGGCGAGTGCATATGCTGCAGCAAAAAATGGAGCACGAGTTATTTTAGCAGAAGACAAATCCAGATTTGGAGGAACACTTCTTACAAGTGAAGTAAATATTGGAAACCAATCTGGTAAAGAATGGGCCGAAGGAATTATTGCTGAACTTAAAGAAATGCCAAATGTAACAGTTAAAAATAGGTCACAGGTTTTTGGTTATTATGACCATAACATGTTAGTGATGTCTGAAAGAATAAGTGATCATCTACCACAAACAAAAAAATTTCATCCAAAACAAAGACTTTGGTATATTAGAGCTAAAGAAGTTTTAATTTCTTCAGGGTCAATTGAAAGACCAATAGTCTTTGGCAATAATGATACACCAGGGGTAATGCTTTCATCGGCGGCAAAAGAATATCTTAAAGTTTATGGCGTATTAGTTGGAAGAAACCCTTTAATTTTTACTAATAATGATAGTGGCTATGAAACTGCAATAGAATTTAAAAAAAATGGTATTGATTCAGTTATTTTAGATACCAGAAAAGATCCTCAATCTGAAATAGTTGATGAAGCAAAAAACTTAGGCATAAACATTAAATTTTCTTATGTAGTGGTTGCTGCTCAAGGTTATAAAAAAGTAAAATCAGCTGATATTGCAAAGATTTCAGACGATAAAGAAAAACTTGGTGCTGTAGAAAATATTAAGTGTGATTGCATATGTGTTTCTGGTTTTTGGACACCTACTATTCATTTAGCTTCACAATCAGGAAACAAAACAAAATTTAATGAAGATATCGATGCATTTGTACCAGGAACATCAAAGCAAAACGAAACTACATTAGGTGCTGCAAATGGAACCTATACTTTAGATGAAACAATAAAAAATTCTTTTGAAACTGGTTACGAATTATCAAAAAAAATTACAAATAATGATAACAAAATTTCTTTTCCTAACGTTGTTGAAAAAAAATCAACAACTCATGATAAATTTTGGTGTGTACCACTACCTGAAGGAAAAAATTATAAAAGATTTTTAGATTTTCAAAATGATGTTGCGGTTTCTGATGTAGAGATAGCACTTAAAGAAGGTTATCGATCAATTGAGCATGTTAAAAGATATACAACACTTGGAATGGCAACAGACCAAGGTAAAACAAGTAATTTAAATGGACTACAACTAGTATCTAATATTGAAAATAAAGTAGTACCAAATGTTGGTCACACCACTTTTAGACCTCCATACACACCAGTTTCTATAGGAGCAATTGTTGGAAGAGAAGTTGGAAAACATTCAAAACCTACACGAAAATCACCAATGCATTCTTGGCATGAAAAAAATAATGCAGTTTTTGTTGATGCAGGTGTGTGGTTAAGACCAAGATATTACAAACAGGGTGATGAAAATTTATTTGAAGGATCAAAAAGAGAAGCAAAAAATGTTAGAACAAATGTTGGAGTTTGTGATGTAACTACATTAGGTAAAATAGATATTAAAGGACCAGATGCAGCAGAGTTACTAAATAGGGTATACACAAATGCATGGTTAAAATTACCTGTTGGAAAAGCAAGATACGGTGTGATGTTAAGAGAAGATGGAATAGTTATGGACGATGGGACAACTACAAGAATTTCAGAAAACCATTACCATATGACAACCACTACCGCACAAGCTGCGAACGTTCTTTCTCATTTGGAATATTATTTACAACTAGTATGGCCAGAATTAAATGTAAATGTAGTTTCAACTACAGAACAGTGGGCAGGAGCTGCGATAGCTGGACCAAAGTCTAGAGATTTATTACAAAAACTATTTCCAAATTCAGATGTCTCAAATGAAGGCTTGCCTTTTATGGGTTACATGGAAGGAAATTTGTTTGGAGTTAAAGCTAGAATTTTTAGAATTTCATTTTCTGGTGAGCTTGCATATGAGGTAAATGTTGAGTCAGATAATGGAAATTTTATGTGGGAAAAGATTATGGAAGTTGGTCAAGAATTTAAAATCCAACCATATGGAACAGAGGCTTTATCAACTTTGAGAATTGAAATGGGGCACGTTGCAGGATCTGAGCTTGATGGAAGAACAATACCTTATGACAATTCACTTGAAGGAATGTTAAGCAAAAAGAAAGATTTTATAGGAAAACGATCTTTAAATAGAGAAGCATTTACAGCTGATGATAGACAAAAAGTTGTTGGCGTTGTTCCTTTAGATAAAAAAACAAGTATCCCAGAGGGATCACATTTAGTTAAAGACTCTAATGCACCATTACCAAATCCAAAATTAGGCTATATTTCAGCTTCTTGCTGGAGTGTTGAGCATGATAATCCTTTTTCTTTAGCAATATTAAAAGATGGAAAAAATATGATTGGAGAAAAGTTATTTGTAATGTCTCCACTTAAAAATAAAGTAATTCCAGTTGAGATAGTTTCTTCACACTATGTTGATCCAAAAGGTGAAAGGGTTAGATCGTGAGTTTGATATCAGCCTTAGCAAATGTTCATTCAACAGGTCAGTTTGGTGATTATGAAGGTAAAAATGAAAATGATCTTTTAAAAATTTCTGAGATAAAGAACTTATTAATAGTTCAAATAGTTCAGTATAAAAACTCTACAGCTTCAATTGAAAGTATAGATATTGATGGTTTAAAATTTAAAGATGAGCCATTAAATGTAGTGCATGATAATGATACAAGAATATTATGGAATGGACCAAAAAATTGGCTTTTGGTTTCAACAAAAAAAGATTTATTAAATAATATTTTGCAAATTTTTAAAGAAACAGATTTTGCAGTAACTGATTTGTCTCATTCAAAAGCTATCATTGAAATAGAAGGAAAAGATGTAAAAGAAGTTTTAAAGAAAGGCTGTCCTTTCAATTTTAATACTTTGGAAACAAACAATTCAATAAACTCTACTTATAATGGAATAGCTTTTACGGTTGATATGCTGGATGAAAATCCAAATAAAGTAAGGTTATTTGCTCTTAGAAGTTTTGGCGAATCTTTCTATCACTCTATTACTGATGCTTCTCTAGAATTTGGTTATACATCTTTATAGTTTAAATACATTTAATCTCGAGTAGCAATATAGACACCTATCGAGGTAATCAAAAATCCAATTAAATCTAAATTAGTTAAACTTTCACTTAAAAAAAGCCAAGCCATGAAAGCAGATGTAGCAGGTATTAAAAAAAATATTGAAACAGTTTTGCTCGCAGAATTATTTTTAATTAAGAACATCAAGATTGTAAAAGCACCAAATGACACCAAGAATATTTGATGACTCATTGCAATTATAAATGTCTGTGAAAAATCAATGTATGGTTTTACAAAAAAAATTATAGCCAATAGGTGAAAAGTAAAACCACCTATAGCTTGATACATATTGCTTACTGACAAGGGTAAGTTATTACTAAGTTTTTTTTGCCAGATAGTAGAAGTTGTTATTGCAATTAAGGCTATTATAGTTGCAATTAATCCTGCAGTAGGAATTTCTGCTTGATACATATTGCTTACTGACAAAGGTAAGTTATTACTAAGTTTTTTTTGCCAGATAGTAGAAGTTGTTATTGCAATTAAGGCTATTATAGTTGCAATTAATCCTGCAGTAGGAATTTCTGATCCAATATCAAAGCCTAAAACTAAAGTTGCTCCTATAAAGCCCAATAAAACTCCAAGCCATTGTTTAGTTGTTACCTTCTCATTTAAAATTGGTCCACTTAAAGCATTTGTTAGTATGGGTTGAAGGGTAACTATTAAAGCAGCAATTCCTGTAGGCATTCCTTTTGAAATTGAAAAGAAAACTCCACCTAAATATACACCATGAAAAAGAACTCCACTTAAGAAAGACTCAATTAAATTTTTTTTATTTATAAAAATTTTTTGTTTTGCGTAAAGACAAAATAAAAAAAAACCAAAAGCCACTAAAGCAAATCTAAAAGCCAGTGCTGAGAAAGGGTCGCTGTTATCTATAATTGGTTTTGTTGTAATAAAAGCAGATGACCACAATAAAATAAAAATGAATGGAAAAATTTTAACCATTTTTGACTTATAGTTTAAATATTTAGTTAGTATTACTAATAATAACCAAAATGAGCTAATTCTACCTTGAGTTGATTCTCATAATCAGTATTAATCAATTTAGATATTTATGAAATTTCAAAAAATATATTTTTTAGCTATAATTTTTATTTTTTTGTCTGGATGTATTCAATCTACAGCTTTACTTGGTCCCGGTGTTACATTAGCTACAACGGGAAATATTATGCAAGCTGGTTTGCAATATGGGGCAAACACAGCAATTAAAAATGAAACTGGCAAAGATGCATTTACACACCTAAAAGATGCTGTGGATGAAGAGAAAGATAGTCAAAATATTAAAACAATTGTTAGAAATACAATAGATAAAATATCGAAAAAATTAACTACAAATTAGCTTAAGATATCTAAAACAATAAGTTTTTCTTGTTTTGTTTCATTGCACCACATTTCATAACTTTCACAAATTCTCCACAGATGATCAAATGCTCTTTGAGATATTTCTAAAGGAAAGTGACTTTTGGTGTAATATAATTTAGGAATTTTCATCAAAAACTTAACCATAGAGTCTTTTTGTATTTCTAACAATCTCATGGTTTCATCATATTAATTTTTTTACCAGTTAATTTGTCTATAAACCCATTTTTTTTTAGTTCTATAAACCATTGATCATGAAATTCTCCAGAGCTTATTAAATCATAATCTTTTGTAGTCATAAAAAATTCAAATGCTTGGATATTTGACATATCAGTATTTTCTTTTTTGATATTAACAATTTTAGAATAAATAAATTCTGCTACTCTTAGAACGTAAGGCTTATCGTTATTTAAAGGCATGAATTATCTTTTGTGTTTGGCCATTGCAGAATTTGCAAGTATCAAATTAGGATCTAGAAAAATTTTAGAAGATCTTACGTTGTTAAATGATTTAAATGCAAAAATTGCAATTGGAAGCTCTGTACAACCCAATATTATTTTTTTACATTTCATTTTAATTAATTCATTGATTGCAGGCTGTATTGCTTTTGCTGCAGCTTTAACGTTACCCATTTTGACAAATTTTATAGCTGTATTTACTGATTTTTTTTGAAGTTTTTGAGTGGGTTGTATTAAATCATAATCCTTATTAAAAATTTTATCATAAACACCAGTTTTTAATGTTCCTTCAGTTGCTAGCAAACCTACTTTTGAATTTTTCTTACAATTTTTTTTTGTAAATTTAAAAACTTCTTTTGGCATATTTATAATAGGAATATTTATTTTTTTTTGTAAATCATCATACCAATAATGGGCTGTGTTACATGGAATGACAATGAATTTACATTTATTTTTTTCAAGTAATTTACATCCATGAAGTAAGCTTTTTAGAACATTATTATATTTCTTTTTACTTGTGTTATTTGAGGATTTATTTGATAAATTTTTGGTTTGTACTCCAATAGACTCTGGTCTACCGGGTATGTTAGATTTATTATAAAGAATGAATAGAGGGTATTCTTGATCAATTTTTCCTCTATTTAAAATTGCAAGTTTATTACAAAAATCTAAACCTGCTTGTGTTCCCATTCCACCTAAAATGCCGATCATATTTTTTTTGATAATTTAATATTAGATTGGTTTATTTATACCTCTCATAAAAACAATAAGTAGGCAACCATTTTTAGTGTGAGAGTTATGCTCAGAACCAGGTTCAAAAGTTACAAAGTCACCTTTTTTAAATATTTTTCCATCAGCATCCTCTAGCTCACCATCAATTACATAAAACTCTTCATATCCTTGATGGATATGAGGTAAGCTTTTGGCACCAGCATCCATTTTTAATATGTAGGTACCAAATCCACCATTACTTTTATCATAGCTAATTTTGTGCCAACTCATACCTTTGACTGGCTCACCATAATTATCAAATGGTTCAAATTTTAAATCCTTTATATTTTTAATGGATCTTTTAGTCATATTAATAATACGTATAGTACAATTAATTTATGTATTTGAAAATTGTGTTTAAAGCTTGATTTAAGCTTTTGGTATTGGCTAAAATAAAATATTTAAAACCTTAGTTTTAAAATTATTATTTCAGCCAATAGGAAGTGTGAATTATGCAGTTTTTAAGTTAACTGCTGAAGGACCTTTAGGACCATCTTCAACATCGAAAGTCAAAGCTTGACCCTCATCTAAACCGTTCATACCAGCATCTCTTACTGCTGAAACATGTACAAACACATCTTTTTCTTTGTCTTCTCTTTCAATAAAACCAAAACCTTTGGTTGGATTGAACCATTTTACTTTTCCTTGTAGACTCATATTTATCTTCTTACTTTTCGTTGTATTAATTTATTACTTATAATTAAGTAATTCTGGCTTTGTTTAGATTTATTAGGGTTTTGTCAACTAAATTGATGGATTATTGATTATTTTTTATAACGTCTTTGTTAGATAAACAGAGTTTTTATCTTCCTTATAATGAGCGAACGGATCACATATTTCAAAACCACACTGTTTAAATAATTTTCTAGCAGGTTTGAAGAAGTCTCCAGCACCTGTTTCAATACTTAACTTTTTAATGTTTAATTTTTTTGCCTCATTAATTAAATGATTAATTACATTAATCCCATTTCCCATTCTTCTGAAGTTGTCATGAATTCTTATTGATTTAAATTCTCCATGTTCTTTATCTAAAAATTTTAAAGCACCACATCCCATCAGCAGATCATTTTCCCATAAACTCCAAAATTTAATTGATGGAACTTTTAAACCAGGAATGTCAAGAACATGAGCACTTCCTTCAGGTGATGCAGCTCTTAATTCAATAAAATGCTTTGTAAGCAGTTCGTGAACTTCAGGGTTATCAAAATTACCTTCTATTGATTTTAACATTTATACTAAAGTTGTGATATGACCCATTTTTCTTTTTTCTTTTATCTCTTTCTTTAGATAATCAAAAAAGAATTCATTGTCTTTGAATTTAGGAAATTTTCTATGTTCAGATATTTGGTCTCCAATTAAATTAACCATTGTTGCATTAGATAATTTTTTCAAAGGTACTTGTTCTAATCCACATACTGCTCTAACATGATTTTCAAATTGACTGACGTTATACGCGTTAATAGTAAGATGGCCAGAATTATGAACTCTTGGAGCAATTTCATTAACATATAAATTATCATTTCTATCAATAAAAAACTCTACACATAAAGTCCCTATATATTTTAGTTCCTCAGCGATGGACATTGCCCATTCTCTAGATTGATCATAAATTTTTTTGTCTATATCTGCTGGAATTTTTGAAAATTTTAATATTTGATCTTCATGCTTATTTTCTATTGGTTCATAAATTTCATATTTTTGATCATTAAATCTAGTGATAATAATTGAAATCTCTTTTTTTAACTTAACTAACTTTTCTAAAATGTAACCTTTTGAATAATCAATATTTAATCCGTTGAATTCTTCAATTGAATTTATAGGATATTGTCCCTTACCATCATAGCCAAGAGTAGTTGTTTTTAAAATTCCAGGCAAAAGATCTTCTAGAGCTTCAATTTCAGACTTATTTTCTACAGAGGCATATCTCGTTGTTCTAATATTTAAATTATTTACAAAGTCTTTTTCTGCTAATCTATGTTGGATTAATCTGTTAACTGAAGGTTTTGGTAAAACAGGTTTTAATTTATTTATT
>Ga0209199_1002483_pt1 | contig 19670 bp, 19 predicted proteins | sample COGITO_mtgs_1105_7_FD_184805 | JGI IMG/M metagenome (GOLD analysis project Ga0209199, IMG submission 184805) | Pelagic marine microbial communities from North Sea - COGITO_mtgs_110523 (SPAdes) (version 2) | ecosystem: Environmental > Aquatic > Marine > Epipelagic ...
CCACTAACGGTCCCCGCTGGCGGTAGCGTTAACATTACGCCCGATGGCACAGTGTTTTTTAATGCAACAGTCGCAGCGGCGGGCGGCGGCGTGGCGCCCGTGGAGATTGGCCAGTTACTTATGCGAGATGCCTCGGCAACTTCGCTGCAGCGACGTCCAGACGGTCTGTTCGAAGAACTAGGCAGCGGCGGGTTAGGCGGTGACTTTGAGTCGGGCCCTACGGCACCCTCGCTCAGTCCTGGTGCCCTTGAGGGGAGCAACGTGAATCCTGTTGAGGTGTTGGTCAGCCTAATGGATTACTACCGCTCATTTGAGACACAAATGAAAATTATCAAGAGTGCTGAAGAGCTCGATCAGTCGGGCACTGGACTCTTACAAGTAAGTTAACAACAACAGTTATTGAGGAAGGGAGTCTTATGGACGCTTCGATGTGGGTTGCGAAAACGGGTCTGACTGCACAGTCGACTCGCATGACGGTGATAGCGAACAACCTCGCTAACGTCAATACCGTCGGCTTTAAAAAAGATCGAGCGAATTTCGAGGATCTGCTGTACCAGCGCATAGTCCAGGCCGGAGCGCAGGCTGATGTGCAATCTGATACCCCGACCGGCCTCATGCTCGGAACGGGTACGCGCGTCGTGTCGACGGAAAAAATTCATCGTCAAGGCAACATGATTTCTACTGAAAACTCTCTCGATCTAGCCATTGCTGGCGATGGATTCTTTCCTATTCAGCAAGCTGATGGCACGATTTCTTATACGAGAGATGGCTCGTTCAAGCTCTCTAATTTAGGTGCCGTAGTGACCGCCTCGGGCGAAGCGACAGTGCCGGCCATTAATATACCGCAGGATGCGACTAGCATCTCCGTCGGGCGCGATGGCACAGTCACCGTAGAACTCGCTGCCGGTGGTGGCGCAGTGCAAGTGGGGCAGTTCCAGATCTCACGGTTCGTTAACAACGCCGGTCTCATGGCACAAGGCCGGAACCTCTACGCCGAAACCAATGCAAGCGGTCAGGCGATCGTATCGATACCGGGCGACCAAGGCGCGGGCATGATCACACAAGGCACGCTTGAGGCATCAAACGTCAACGTTGTTGAAGAGATGGTGAACATGATCGAAACCCAGCGTGCGTACGAGATCAATTCCAAGGCGATCGCAGCCGCAGACGGCATGTTGCGATTCCTAAATCAGAATCTCTAGTAATTATTTAATCTGAATATCAGTAGAGTAGGGTCATAGAAAAATGGAAAAGTCACTTCTCATTTTGGGTCTAACAAGCCTGATTACAGTCAGTTGCACTACGCCGCGACTCCTTCCGACGGAGGGCCTGGACGAGTTCCAGATCACCTACCCAACGGCAGACCCAACGCCGAGGGTTAACACCGGCTCTATTCTTGATAACGGGTCAAATCTATATCCCGCTGGCCGAGCCTATGAGGCCGGTTCGATAAGAGTTGGCGATATAGTGACTATCGTGTTGGAGGAATCGGCACAGGCATCGCGCGTCAATGGGCTGACAACAGAGCGTGTATCGACGAACAATGTGACCGCAGGTATCTTTCCTGCCAAAACTCTGTTTGACGAATACGCGAATTTAGAAGAACTCGGCTCGACTATTAGCAGTACCGGTAACGGAACGGCTGGGCAGTCGGCATCTCTGAGTGGCAGTATTTCTGCTGTTGTGACCGAGGTGATGAGCAATGGCAATGTCGTGATCTTCGGTGAGAAGCAGCTCGAGCTCAACGAGGGCAGCGAGTACCTTCGCGTCCGCGGGGTGGTCCGGCAGCAGGACATTCAGCCTAATAACACTGTGCTCTCGCGGCGCTTGGCGAATGCGCAGTTCTCCTACAGCGGCGCTGGCGCGCTTGCAAGGTCAACCAAGGTGCCGCCTCTCACCAATATCCTTTTCGGCCTATGGCCATTCTGAGTGTTCGACTTCGCTAGAGTCTTTAGCTGGGTCTTTAAGAGATAAAGAAGATATGACTACTCGATACATTCGACGAGCTTTTAGCGCGATCGCATTGACTCTTCTGTCAGGGCTCAGTCACGCCGACAGAATTAAAGACATAACCGATGTGGCAGGTGTGCGCAGCAACCAGCTAATCGGCTACGGTCTGGTGGGCGGTCTGTCTGGGACTGGCGACGGACGTGACCTACGGGTTACCGGCCAGAGCCTGACCTCCCTCCTGTCAGGTCTCGGTGCGAGTGTCGATGGTCCCGTTTCAGAGTACGATCTTGGAGACGACATAGTGCGGCTGGCACAGCAACAGGCGCAGCAGCCGTTGCAAACCGACAACCTAGCTCTGGTATTGGTAACAGCAGAAATTCCTTCTTTTGCTAAACCTGGCCAACGTATAGATGTGAACATCTCAACGGTAGGCACTGCGGAGAGTTTGCGCGGAGGCAATCTGATACTCACCGAACTGCGTGGCATAGATGGGCAGGTTTATGCGCTGGCGCAGGGCCCGCTGACAGTGACCGGCATTGCCGTTGACGCTGCGGGCAGCAGTATACAGATCGGTGTGCCCACATCAGGTCGCATCCCCAATGGCGCTATTGTTGAGCGCCTTATTCCAACCTCATTCGACAGCACTGAGAATATAGTACTCAATGTCAGAGACGCAGATTTCACCACTACCAACGCGATTGCGAGTGCCATAAACGATATTTATGGCGCGGGCACTGCGACAGCGTTGGACTCGGTTTCAGTTATCGTTAACGGGCCGCGCGACATTTCGCAAAAGGTTGCTTTCCTGAGTGATATCGAGCAGATGGAGGTCGACACGGGCGAGCCCGTCGCTCGCGTGGTTATCAATTCGCGAACGGGAACGGCAGTGATCAATCGCGCTGTCAGAGTAGGCGCTGCCGCCGTTTCGCATGGCACCCTGATGGTTCGCATCGATGCGTTCAATGAAATCAGTCAGCCGAATGCCCTGGCTGAAGGGGATACCGCGCTGGTACAAAACGCAGACATAGAAGTAACTGAAGAAGACCGAAAGATGTTCGTTTTCGAGCCAGGGATCGAGCTGCAAGAAATTGTTGATGCGGTGAACCAAGTAGGCGCCTCGCCCTCTGCGCTCATTGCAATACTCGAGGCGCTTAAACGAGCAGGCAGCCTCAAAGCTGAACTAGTGGTGATTTAAATGGCGGGAATAGAAAATCATGTTGCAAGCAGGTACGACTTTCAGGGCCTCGCAAGCCTCAAGGCTGGGGCCGGCAAAGGTGGCGAGCAGGCAAGAGAGCTCAACGCAAAAGTCGCAGCCGAGTTTGAGTCAATGTTTCTCAAACAGCTGACAGACTCTATGCGAGAGTCGCTCAAGCCGATGAAGAGCGACCTGATCAATACCGACTCGATGGAACTGTTTGAGGGTATGTTTTATGACGAGGTTTCACACAAAGTCGCCCAGTCACAGGGTCTGGGTCTGGTCGAATGGTTGAACGATATAACCGATAAGCAGGCGAAGTAATCACGGTTCGGCGCTCGCGCCGCGCTATTGCGATAACTTATTTAGGTAGCAGACAAAGAGTATGGGTGACTTACTAAACATAGGCGCGACCGCAACCGAGGTCTATCGGCAGGCGCTGTCTACAGTGAGTAATAATATCGCCAACCTGAACTCGGATGGGTATTCGAGACAGGAAGTGCGCGCCGAGGAAATGATTCCGACCAGCACCGGTGTCACCTACCTTGGTGCGGGTGTCGCCTCGAAGGGAGTTTTCCGCGCGGTCGACGAATTCGCAACCGCAAGCATAAGAACTGCGACGAGCAAGGTAAGTGAACAAGAACCCATCATGCGCTATACCGATCGCATGATTGATCTTTTGGGTTCAGAGGATGGCAGCCTAAGCACAGCGATAAGCACGTTTTTTTCCTCGACGTCTAATCTTGCTGGTAATGCGGCAGAGGAGTCCTTCAGGCAGGAATTTCTCATGGCTGCTAATTTTCTTACCGGTCGATCGCAGGCGATTGGTGCGGAGCTGGCCAGCTTAGACGATGAAATTATTTACGAGCTGAAAACTCAATTTGCTGAGCTTAACAAGGTAGCCGCGAGTCTTGCGTTGGTCAATAAAGAGCTAAGCAAGACCGCATTAGACGGGAAAAAGCCCCCGATGCTGCTCGATCAAAGAGACTTTTTGCTTAAGGATATGGCGCGCTATGTGAGCATGGATGTGAAAATTGATGGCGCTGAACGAGCACTGGTGAAACTTGCCGGTAGCAGCGATACGATGCGATTCGTTACCGAGGACTCCTCATATATACTCGATCCCGTGATATCAGATGTGTCCGGTGGGCCCATTGCGATCATGCTCGACCCCTATAAGCTGAACCTAAATGTCGGCAAGGTGCAGAGCGGTTCTATCGGCGGTACCGTGACCTTCCGTGACAATATTTTTGAACCTCTGCGTGACAATCTCGATATCCTCATGACTACGGTCGCGACCTCTATCAATAACCTTCACGAGCAAGGCCTCAACATCAATGGCGATGTAGGTATAGAGCTCTTCGATCTGACAAAAAAATATTCTGCAGTGAATGCAGGTGATCGAACCGTCTCCAGCGCGCTCACGCTTGTCGCAACCGAAAACACACCTAAGGTCAACATTAAGGCTACTTGGGAAGCACCCAATAAGCGCTGGCTGGTAACAGAACTTGCCACCAATACGAACAGTTACGTTGCAAGCAACTCGTCGACTGATAATGGCTTTGTCTATAACTCACTAAAGGTCAACGCCAACGCGACGTTACAGAATGGTCAATCATTTCTGATTAGACCGGTACTACGAGCCATCGATAATATCACGGTAGGAGTTTTGAACACCGATCAGATAGCGACGGCAGACAGGCTTCAAGTTGAGAGTGCGATCGGTAATTCGCGCGAGACCGGCCCGACCATTAACTATGACCAGCGCGCAGCGGCGCTCAACAGTTTCGCCCAATTTGATACGGGGGCGGTGCTCGGGGTGAAGCAAACTGGGACGTTCAATACTAATACGACCGAACCGGCGCTTTTTATACCGCGCGATGTTGCGGGCTTCACGGTGAGCATTCAGCCACCTATAGCTGATGACCATCAGCTGCAACTATTTACCTCCGAGCAGAATCATCTGCTCGGCTCGAACACGCTTGCCGCAGGGTTCAAAGCGGGCGTTGCAGCTGCAAATTCCACGGAGGTGGGCACCGAATTTATAAATGGCTATGTGAATGCCGCAGGCGCGGCCGGCTATAAGGACACCAGCATTACCCTAGGCAACCTCAGTAATGACGTCATGCTCTCTGCTGTTATCCCGTTGCAGGTGAACGTCACAGGCGCAGGCACAACCGCCATTGCCGCCAACAACCTGACGCTCAATGGCATTAATTTGTCTGCCCTCCAGGTCGGACCGCTCTCGACCTTGTCGGCAGTGGACGTGGCAGCTTGGGTGAATGATGGCGCTGGCGCCACCGGCTCGGTGAGCGCGGTGACCGGAGTAGTCGCCAAGGCGGAGCACACTCGCACGTTCGATTATGATGACTTCGATCTCACTCGTAAGCTTTCAATTAACGGCGTCACGATCGTCGACGCTGGAGTTCCGCTAAGTCTAGGCGAGCTTGCTGATCTAATTAATAACCCACCCGTGGCTTACGCCGCCGGTGATCAGGTGGTCGCAGTCGTGAACCCCAACGGAAAGATTGAGATACGTCCTACTCTTGCGAATAGCGGCAAGAACATGGTGTTCGGAAATCCGACGGGAACGCAGACGACCAATTTCTTAGGTCTAGCGAATGGGACTTATACCGGCATGGTGAGATACACCAATGGCGGCGATGTCATTGCGCAGGGCACTGATATTAATTTTGAGTTTAATAATTACGGCGCCGGCGTTGGAAAGGCGACTGACCTGAGCAGGCTGGGCCTAGCGACGACAATCACCTCCACTACGCGGCTAGACGACGACCTGTTGGTATATGTCACCGGCTCTGCTAACGATGTGGATATACGCTATGGAATTCAGGCCGTTCCGACGCTACCTGAGATCGCCATTGAGTCGGATTTTTCACTGAACTTCCTGTCAGCGACCCAGGTCCAGATTACCGACACCACCACTAACACCATTATGGCGAAGAAGGCATACGCTTGGCCCGACGGCGTTCTGGTAAATGATGTGCGAGTAGTTTTTGACGAAGCGCCGACTACCGGCGATGTGTTTACAGTAAGTGCGAATAGAGGCGCGATTGGCGATAGTGGGAATATCAAGCGTATTCTTGCAGTCAAGGACATCGGCGTCGACGGTGATCAGATTCCGATTCAGCGTTATATCGCGCTCGTGTCGGATGTTGGAAATCAACATAATCTGTCAAAAATGTCTGCAGAGGCGTTACAGGTCGTAGCCGATGATGCTCAAGCTTTGCTCGACAACACCGTAGGCGTCACGCTAGATACGGAGGCTGCAGATCTCATCCGGTACCAGCAGTCTTACCAAGCTGCTGCGCAGATTATTAAGGTGTCTCAGGATATCTTCGACATGCTGATCGCGGCTTCGCGCTAGCATTTATAGTGTCTTTACCTAAACAGACAGTGTGAGCAGACCATGAAAATTTCAACAAGTCAGTATTTCACGACGATGAATAAGCTGATGGCGGACACGCAGGGCAAGATCGCACAAACGCAGTCTCAGCTCTCCGTAGGCAAGAAGAACGTGACGCCGAGCACCGATGTGAAGGCGACTACCAGCTCGCTCAAACTTTCTGAGGTAATAACCGGCCAGCAGGACGACATACAGACTTTGAAGAACGTTGCCGCTGGTTATAAAGAAGAGGAGGCGGTCTTAGCCTCGATGACCGATATGGTCATTCGCATGCAGGACATCTCGATCGCCGCGGCGAGCGGCACTTACAGTGCGTCGGACCTTAATGTCTTTGCGATAGAGACAGAGGGTTACATGGAGGACATCCGCGGCCTCGCAAATAGCCGCGACTCCAATGGGCACTTTGTCTTTGCAGGCACTATGGTCACGACAATGCCCTTTGATAAGGTCGCCGACGGTTCGGTGGTTTACAGGGGTAATCAGACAGAGCCCTCGCTCGAGCTCGATACCGGCTACAAGTTGCCGCTCAGTATATCTGGCAAGAAGCTGGCGGGTACCATCGAGCGGACAGACGCGCTGGGTGTGACGACGAAGGTAGATATGTTTAAGGTTATGTTCGACTTCAACGCAGCATTAAAGAGCGGCAACAAAGTCGCTATTGGCGACGCGATGGATGAGCTAAGGGTGGTGCAGGAGAACCTCAGCTCAAACCTTGTGGATAATGGTTTGAGGCAAAATCTGGTTACCCAGAGGCGCGACATTGCTGAAGACAAAATCGTAATCTATAAGGGGCTGCTGTCTGATGCGCAGGACGTCGATTACGCGTCGTCTATCGCGCAGTTGTCCGCGGACATGTTGGCTCTTGAGGCGGCGCAGAGCACCTTCGCCAAGGTCTCGCAGCTATCACTCTTTAGTTACTTGAGATAATAGACCATGGCTGAGGTAACCTCGAAAGACAATGTCGGTAGTCAGATTACCCAAGCGCTCAGCGCCGGATCTGGTGTTAATATTCAAGAGCTGGCGACAACCCTTGCCAACGCTGAATCGATTTCGGGTATATCCGCCGTGAATGCGAAGAAGGAGACCACCGAGGTCGCCATCTCTGGCTATGCGGTACTCAAGTCTAGTGTCTCTTCTCTCATGCGTAGCTTCAAAGGATTAGAGGACGCGGAGACTCTCTTGACCAAGACCAGCAACTCCTCCAACACGTCGACCGTTGATGCCGCGGTTGTGTCGCAGTCGCTCGCCAAGGCGGGTACGACTCAGATCGCCGTGAGCGCTCTCGCCCGAGCTCAGCAGAATGTAATAGTTCAGAACGACGCCGCCTTCGCCTCGCCAAGTGCGACTATCGCAAGCGGGGCGTTTTCAGTAGACATTACGACACCGGCCATCTCGGGCACCACCACGACTATCGCCGTGTCCACACTCACACCGACAGGAATCACATCTGCTATAAACGCCCAAACCGATACGACCGGTGTGACAGCTCGGCTAATAAATGTATCGGCGACGGGGACAAGCGTAAAAATAATACTCGAGGGCAAGACCGGAGCGGCTAATACCTTCGCGTTCTCAAGCACCCTAACTGGCGACAAGGAACTCGGAGGTGGTGCTTTGTCGGATGACGTGCTCTCGGCGGCTAATCTCAGTGTTACGATGAATGGACTGTCGGTCCAACGCGATAATAACTCCCCAAGTGACCTCATCGCAGGCGTGAAGCTCACCTTCAAGACCTCAGGGTCGACGGCCAATATCGTCGTCAACGAAGACTCTTCTTCTCTGAAAAATTCATTGAATGCGATGATCCAGGCGCACAATGATTTCCTCACTCTGACTGATTATCTCGCAGGTGAAGCTGATCCAGACGACGAGCTTGCGGGTTCGCTATCGGGAGAGAAGAGCACGATAAGCCTCATTAAGAATAGGGTTAGGACTGCGCTTGCCTCCACCTCAGAAGCCGCATCTAATGGGATCGGCACGCTTCGACAGATCGGGCTCGAGACCAAGCTGGGCGGTACGCTCTCGCTTAAGGCGGCTACCTTTGACGCGATTATGTTGACAAATTTTGACGACATCAGGACGATGCTAACAGCTGATACCAATGGCCAGACCACGTTTAGTACAACCGACAAGGGGCTTGCCCTCACCATATCCGAGTCGTTAGACACTCTCGTTGGCGATACCGGCTCTATTAAGGCCAAGGAGACAGGTGCTGCCAAAGACATCGTGCGCTACGATGAACAACTAGTCGACCTCAATGAGCGCTTTGAGTCGATCAAGGCGCGCTACTTAAAACAGTTTGCGGCGATGGAAACGCTCGTGCAGCGCAGCAAAAGCACTGGGGACTATCTCACGGGACAGTTCAAGGCAATGGAAGGCGCGTACAGCAATAACTAACGTAAAAGCTTAGCGTTTTGGGAGAGAGAAGAATGAGCATCGAGAAGAGCAATGACTGCCAGGTATGCAAATACATTCGCTGGTACCTCATGATCGGCCTGCCAGTTCTTTTCTTCACCTGGATGCGGCCTGAATTGAACCTATTTAGAGGGCTGGATCTCAGCCGAATCGCCGCGTCTCTGATAATGATCGGCTTGGTGAGCCTCGTGGCCTGGAAGTATTACCATGAGCGCAAACAGTAACGAGGAGGCTCGGGACCGGGACTGCCACAGCTGTGCTTACTTTTACGTGACGTGGAAGGTGACGCATCGCTACGGCTGTAAGGCGATGGATTTTATGAGTCCCAACCTGCCCTGCCTAGACGTCCTAGAGATTGAGGGGCGGCCCTGTCTGTCGTACCGGTGTAAATCGTCTAAGCCAAGTGTGGCGGGCGGGGCCAAGGAGTCGGCAGCGAGTGGAGGTAAGGGCCATGGTCGGCGCTCTGAGGGGGGAGTGAACATCGTAGTTTGAATACGGGGTGTAAGCTTCTCGCCTGATACACCGTCGAACCGAGCAATACAGCGAGTGGCTAAGAGCCTGAAGCGAATAGCTCTTGTTCGATTATGAGGAAAAAAGGCAGTGCCGTTGTTTTGGCCTCGTTACATGTTGATTGGCCCTCATAGGTATAGGATGAGCAGGCCAGATCGGAGCGAAACCAGTGCTCGCTGCCGCTCCAGATTTTCTCTGAGGCCGCAGCCGGGAAGACATTAGTATTGAGTGCTGGGTTTAGGCAGGAGCGCTCTGTCAGTGACTTCACCTCCCTTTGCGAGGGTAGGCGGATAGCCTGAGCGGATTTGTCGGCCATGTCTTCAGCGTAGCGTTGGGCCTGGTCGAAGTTAAGCGTGACGGGAGTGCCAGCGCAGGTCTGTTGGTTGGTAAAACGCATGCCAGCGGGGCAGCGCGACCAGGCGATGGCCTCGCCGGGTCTGCGAGCCAGGCCATTGTCTGTCAGCAAAAAGCCTGACAGAAGCTCGGGGCGCTCGGAGAAGTACTCGGCGCACGGGGGCAGTATTCGGAAGTCGCATGCGCCGAGACCGAGTGGTAGCGCGGCGAAAAGAACAAACCGAGAGATGCGCTTGGCGAAGAATGATGTGGGTAAGTACAGGGGCGGTCGCGATGGCATTGGAATCGTCACGGGGTCAGATGCTTAGAAGAAAAGAAGTTTAAGCCAAAGGTTTTTTTATTACTACAGTGGTAGTGCTTGGGAGAATGTCATGGATATTGCAACACTTGCGGGTATGTTAGGCGCATTCGGCCTCATACTTTGGTCGATGCTCCAGGGGGGGACGGTGGGCGCGTATTTAAACGTGCCTGGCATCGCGATCGTGTTGGGCGGTTCGATCATGGTGGTGCTGTTGCGCTCCTCTCTCGAGGAGTTTGCAAATGCGATCAAGGTTGCAGGGAAGGCGTTCGGCAAAGGGCTGGAGAAGCCAGATGAACTAATTTCACAGATGGTTGAATTCGCAACCATCGCGCGAAAAGACGGCATGATCGCGTTGGAGGGGCAAGAGATTAATAATCAGTTCCTCGAAAAAGCCATAGGGATGCTGGTAGACGGTGTCGAAGAAAATGTGGTCACCAAGACCCTGAACCAAGACATCGACAGCATGCGCCTGCGCCATAAACAGGGCGCTGCGGTTTTCTCCTCCTGGGGTGAGGTAGCTCCGGCGATGGGCATGATCGGCACTTTGATTGGTCTCATTCAGATGCTCGGCAACATGGATGATCCGAAATCGATCGGCCCGGCGATGGCGGTGGCACTGCTCACGACGATGTATGGTGCGATTATCGCCAACGTATTTTGTATACCCATCTCACAGAAGTTGATCAATCGATCGGAAATTGAAGCGGCAAACTGTGCGCTTATCGTCGAGGGTATTCTGTTTATTCAAAAGGGCGGCAACGCACGTATCCTGACTGACCTTCTGATTTCCTTCGTCCCACCGAAAGAGCGTAAGCGACTCGTCGCCGCCTAGAACCGAGCATTGGGCTTCTAAGCGGAAGTAATAGGTTAGAGAGAAAATGGCAGACGAAGAAATCACAGCGGACGAAGTCGATGCCTCTGAGCAAGAGGCAGTTGATTCGTCCGCGCTCGAAGCGGCGGTCGATAATGCGGTCAACGCCGGCTTCGGCGATGGCGGCGTAAGCAACCAAGGCGACGACTGCCCCGAGTGCAAGACCGGCTCGCCGCCATGGATGGCGACGTTTGCCGACATGGCGACCCTGCTGATGGCTTTTTTCGTCCTCATCCTTTCTTTTTCCGATACTACGCTGCCTCGGTTTGAATACATAAATGGCTCGATTCAGTACGCCTTCGGTGTCAAAAGACTTGTACCGCAGATAGAGATTCCTGCAGCCAGATCAATCCTCATGGAGGAGTTCACTCCCAACGAAGGCCAGCCCACGGTGCTGTCGGATCCTCGGCAGCGTGAACTTGACCCGAGGGCCGATAATCTTCTTCGACGCACAAAGACCGAACCTGAACGCTTTTTAGAAGACTTGGAGAACACCAAAATCGCGCTCGCAGAGCAGATCGGGGCAGGTCTCGTGTCGGTGACCACAGACGGGAAACAAATAATTGTCAAAGTCAGCAACAGCGAGGCGGCGGGATCTCGCTACGGTCAGGGGGATGACGTTAAGGGAGTCGCCAGCGACGTATTAATTACCACCGCGGCTATTGTTGCGGAAGTGCAATCGACATCGACTCAGGAGATCAGCCTCTATCTGAGCGAGCTCGATAACGAGATCGACCCGCAGGCGGAATCGGATAAGATCTATTTGGGCCAGATGACCGAGCTGCGGCAAAACGATCGTTATGAAAATATTAAACTGAATTTGGACCAAGAGATTAGCCAGGGGCTGCTTGAGGTTGAAAAAGACGGAGACGACGTGGTAATCCGCATCGCGAGTCAGGGCTCCTTTAACTCAGGCAGCGCGACCGTCGCGCAGAGCTTTAGCACCACACTCGACCAGGTGGGAGCGACACTCCGCGGCGACTCGGGCAGCGTCAGAATAGAGGGCCACACGGACAATATTCCCATCGGGTTTAGCGATACCTATAACTCGAACTGGGATCTATCGGCAGCGCGCGCGGCTTCGGTCGCTGCGTATCTGACAGGCGAGTCGAGCGTTGGCGATGAGCGGATAGAGGTTATCGGATTCGCAGACACTCTTCCGCTTGCGAGCAACGACTCGGCAGCGGGGCGAAGCAGAAATCGGCGTATTGAAATCCGGATCGCCGACTGAATCACCGGCCACGCCGCCGGCAGGCAATAACTGAAACCAGATATTAAACTAATCGATAAGCACAAAGGCCTAACGTGAGCGAAGAACTAAACGACATCGCTGAGGAGGACGGCACCGAGCAGACGCCTCCGGATAGTCTAGAGCCAGAGCAGGAGACGGTACCTGAGTCCAAGCCTGAGCCCGAGGAGGAAAAGGAGCCGGTCGAATGCGAGCCTTGCAAGCAGGGGTCGCCCGCTTGGATGGCTACTTTTGCCGACATGGCCACATTGCTCATGGCATTCTTTGTTCTTATCCTCTCCTTTGCCCATGTCAATGTGCCCAAGTACAAAGAGGTGAGTGGGTCGATGAAATCCCGCTTCGGCGTTCAGATCACCGTGCCCATCGTCGAGGCCCCAACGGCTGACAACGTAGTGGCAACCCAGTACCGAAGAATGGTTACCGAGCCGACCGCGGCGAAGACCCTTGAGGAACAGCGGACGCGAGAGCAGCAGTCGCAGGACGAGCTCGACAGAGATGACGGAGTCGGACAGTCAAAGACCAACGCGCGGGAGGAAATTGAGAATAGCCTGGCCAAGGAGATAGCCGAAGGCAGGGTTACGGTCTCTGAAGAAGAGGGCGTTGTGATTATCGAGACGCTTGAGCCAAACGAGCTGAGTAGTAGCCCAGGTGAGATCTCACAAGACACGATTTTGCTACTGTCAAAAATTTCCGAAGTGCAGGCCGAGTCGGATGCTCTGGTGCGAGTAGAGGGGGCGCAATTCACCGCGGCGAGCCAGAGCAATATCGATGATAACTCCCTCGCGAGTCCAAGCCAGAGACCTCAGGACCAACTCGCTCAGATCCGGATGAATCTGTCGAGCGAGATCGATCAGGGCCTTGCCGAGGTCTTCAAGGACGGCGAATCCATCATCATTAGGCTAACCGATCAGAGTAGTTTTGGAAGCGGGTCGGCGAATCTCAGGGAAGACTTCTCTTACTTGCTCGACGCGGTTGGCGATACGCTGTCTAGCGCGACAGGCCTGGTTCAGATTGAGGGCCATACCGACAACGTGGCCATGGCTTTCGGCAACCGCTACCGCAATAACTGGGACCTCTCGTCCGCGCGCGCTGCGAGTGTCGCTGACTATTTACAGGAGCGCGGCAGTCTCGCGCCGGGCAGCATGGTAGTGAAGGGGCTAGCGGATACCCAGCCGGTTGCCGACAATGACACCGCGCAGGGGCGGTCGGTGAATCGCCGAATCGAGATAGTGATAGCGCCGAACTAACGTTTAATCAGCGCAACTAGCAAGATCAGAGGCCAGGCACGCGGCTACCTCAACCGCCGCGGCCTCAATCTCGCGCTCATCTAGCTGCAGTTCGGCAAGCACCGCGATGTCGATCGCCGAGTCCATTCCCTGCGCTTGCGCAAGTGTTGCCCAGACTAAGGCCCGATACGAGTCGGGTTCGCCACCCTCGCCAGCCTGCAGCATGAAGGCATACATTAGCTGCGCGGGTGCATAGGCCTTCCTCGCCGCGCTTAAAAAATTGACTCTCGCCCCGCCGTAATCGAGCGTGGTGCCGTCACCCTTCTGCATGGCCAGCGCCAGCATGTACTCAGACTCCGCGAGTTCCTGCGCGGCGGCCTTAGTAAACCACCTAAACGCCTCGGGAAGATTTTGTGCCACGCCGTATCCATGGTGGTAGAGCATGCCAATATTGTGCTGCGCCTGTGCGAGCCCGCTATCGGCGGCTTGACGGTACCAGTTCATCGCGAGTAAGTAATTCTGCCTCACACCGAGGCCATCTTCGTACATGAACCCCAAATTATTCTGCGCCTCGGGATTGCCCGCCTCGGCGATCGGCAACCACGCCTTGATCGCGGTCGCGTAGTGCCCTCGTTCTTTCGCTGCGAGGCCGGACTCGAAACGGTCTTCTTGCGCGAGTGAGGCAGGCGATATTAGCAGCCCAGTACCACTAGCAACTACTAGGTTCCAGATCAGGCTTAGTGCTGGTAAGTGAGAGTATAGGGTCGGTCTGTATCGATAAAATTTCACTGTTCGGTCGCTGCCTCAAGAATAAATCGAGTGAAAGAGTTTGCTGGCGCCAGTCTCTCAGCCTAGAGGGGACGATACACCTGCGGGCGACTCTATCCAACCATTTTAGAGGTTCTCGAGCAGTGGGGTGTGAAAGGTGTGAATAGCTTGAGGAATGCCGAGTGGTTCGGCGCATGAAGTCATAAAAATTGACCCAGGGTCCATGCCCAAGGGTCAATTTTCACGATTTAGCTTGTAGTTACTGGGTTCTAGCCCAAGACTCAGAACTGGTCGTCGTACAACAAGCCCTTAAGTGACTCCAGGCTGTCGGCGGCTTTAACCAGAGTCTCGCTCGGGATCTGGCGTATTACCTTGCCGGACTCTCGGTCGGTCACCGTCACCTGAAGGCGAAAGGGTAGCGACTCGTCCACTGAAAAGCGCAGGCGCTTTTCAGTGGATTGATCGCTCTTATTGAGCTCCTCGGCTATCGCGTCAAGTTTGGCGCGAATGAGTTCGAGATTCTCCGCGCCGCCCGTGCGCCTGGTCGTGATGCCCGCTCGGCGCTCCATAGCTTCAGTTTTGTTCTCAGCAGATAGCGCCTCGCTATTGCGTAATATCTTAGTACTCTTGCCTATACCCTCTTCTGCAATACGAGTCTGCTTTTCGACGCTGGGTCTATTGGCAAGGTCGTTGGTATTGGGTACGGCAGGGGTAGTTGGGTTGCGTATTTCCATCGTCATTTCCCCTTTGATTTAGGTCTGGCTGGCCAGACGTTCATGGTTATTGTAGCAGCGCGAGGACGGAAGTCGATCGCGCGTTCGCCTGAGCGACCATCGCCGTCGCTGCTTGAGAGATGACCTGCGCCGAGGCCAGTTTCGCAGTCTCTACCGCGTAGTCGGCGTCGCGAATGCCCGCTGTGGCTGCCTCCATTGAAACGGCGGTCGCCGCCAGAGCGTCAGCTGCAAACTCGACTGTCCTCACTTGCCCACCGAGACGGGATACGGCCCCTGCGTAAGTTGGCACACGAACATCTAGCTGCGCGAGTGCCAGCGCGGCAGTGGCTGCAGTTGTAATCGTGGTAAAACCAGTTTCTGGTACCGGAGTTGCCGCAGCGGTTGTTGTGCCGGCAGCTAAGCCGACATCGATCGCCCCAGTCGCGCCTGCGGCACTAGCGGCAGCCGCTGTTAAAACCGCGCCCGATGCGATACCGTCACCGTTGGCCGCGAATGCGTTGAATTGGAAGTCATCCATCTGCAAGACGACACCGCCTCCCGTGAGGGTATCTATGGTGATGTCGGTACCCGTCATGACTGCGGTCCCTTCCCATGTAGTCTCAGTGGTGATCCGATTTGCCTCTACACCCAACGCCCTAAATTCTCCGTCGAGCGCATACCGGTCTGTAGATTTAATATCAACATTAGATGCTACCGAGGCAAGCTCGTGCATGCGTACCAAGATCTCGGCGAGGACCGTCGCCTGCGACTCAATCAGCTTCAGTTGAGCCAGTCCACGGTTTAACGACTCCACTCCTTGTCGAGCGACAACTGCGTCGGACTTGAACTCAATGTATTGGCCGAACATGCCCAGCTCGCTGTTACCGTTCCCGACGCGTGAGCCGGTAGAGATTCTGTTCATCGCTGAATCGAGCGCGCGATCATTTCTACCTATGGCGTTGGCAGCTAGGTTAGCTGCGTAGTTATAGTTTATGTATGTCATCGTGTATTTCCTTTAGTTGGGAAGTAAATAAAAAGTTGCTGTGACTAACTAAAAACACCTTCTTTCATTTTGACGATCTCTGACCTCTGACCTCTGACCTCTGACCTCTGACCTCGTAATTCTTAATCAAGCCTCCAATTGACTTCTGTGGGTTAAAATAGGTTCGCTAAGCGTCAGCTCAGCAGTGTCTCGATTATTTTCGGTAGCTGGTTTGCCTGCACAAGCATCGCGGTCGCTGCCTGCGATATGATCTGTGTTCGTGCTAATTCTGTGGTCTCACGAGCGTAGTCTGTGTTCACTATTTTGCCTGCCGCGCGGCTGTGCTCAGTCGCCATGCTGCGGGAGTTATCTGATGCGAACTCGAGGCGATTGACATAGGCGCCCAGGGCGCTCACCTCAGCTGCGATATTTGCGATCGTAACGTCGAGCTTTGCCATGGCGTTTTGGCTCGCCGTCCGAGTCTGGAGATGACTGGCCGATCTTCCTGCGGCGTCGCCCGGCGTCCTGACGCTCGCAAGGACCTGATTGAAGCTCCATGCGAGTGTTTTGTCGGAGTTGTCGTCGTCGGAAGACGCGCCGGACGCGCCCGAGGCGTTCTGCCCCGCGGTGGAATTCGTCGGGCTCCAGTCGCGCAGGGTGAGTGTCATGGTCGACGGCCCGTCGTCGAGTCGCAGCGCGAACGAGTTGTCAAACGTGTTCATCGCAGCGACACCGCCCCACTTGGTCTCCGAGGCGATGCGGCCCCACTCTTGCCCAAGGCTATTGAAGTTCGCGTCGACAGCCATGCGAGTATGAATGCTGTTCGTGGCGTTGGAACCAACCGCAGCAAGCTCTTTCATGGTGACTAGAATATCGGTAATGATCTCGCCTGCCGCGGCGAAATGCTTGAGCATGGAAATCGTCATATTGGCTGCGTGCTCGCCACGCAGGTTCGCCGTTGCTGTCGTCCCGATTCGCGTGGACATCGCCAGCCCCGCGCCGTCATCGGCCCCAGAGTTAATGCGCTTGCCGGTAGACAACCGTTGCATGGCTTGGTCCATGTCACTCTCGTTGCGACGGAGCACGTTCTGAGTGATCTGAGCTGGCACGTTAGTATTTAGTGTAATCACGTTGTTCTGCCTATGGTGCTGATTCGGTTTGGGCGTGGTTGTGTCTTACGCTTACTGGAGTAGCGCGAGCACGGTCTGCTGAGCCTGATTCGCCTGAGTTAACATCGCGGTAGCCGCCTGCGAGACGATCGTCTGGCGTGAGAGGTTTGTCGTCTCGGCCGCGTAGTCGGCGTCCTCTATGCGGCTGCGTGACATATTGATGTTTGTCGCCAGGCTAGCGAGAGTCTCTGCAGCGAATTCGAGTCTAGATACATAAGCACCGTACTGCGTGACTTCTCTTGTGGCGCCTGCGATCGCCTGATCTAGCAGTGTGATAGCTGAGGTGGCTAGGGCCACGGTGTCAATGCGGGTGAAAGAAGCGCTATTGGCTTCACCTAGTGCATTTGTCTGCGCCTTCGGTGTGAATTGGAAACCGGTAAGATTGTTGTTGGCTGCACCGGTGGCGCCCCACACGTTCGTTGCGGCTGTTGTTGCTGTGAAGTCCCATGTCTTGAAGTTCATGTCCATCGTGCTGGTGGGTGCAGCATCTAACCGCAGGGTCACGGTCGTGCCGGCAGCTTGACCGGCTACCGAGCCGTTGAGCATGACCTGGTCACCATTCCACAGAGTGTTCGTGTAGATTCGCGTGATTTCTTGGCCTAACTCGTTGAACTCATTGTCGAGAATCACCCGATCTTGGTCTCTCAGGATGCCGGTTGAGGCCTGTGCTGCGAGCTCCCGCTGTCGTATCAGAATTTCGACGATGGTCCGCCCCGCTGTGCCGAGTGTCGTGAGCATCGAGATCGCGTCGTTTGCGTTGCGGACGCCTTGCTGGCTCGAGCGAGACAGCGACTCGAGTCGAGCTGCCATCATGAGGCCACCGGGATCATCTGAGCCACTGTTGATTCGCTTGCCGGTCGATAGGCGTTCGATGGTCTGCGTCAGCGCAGATTGGTTGCGTGCGATCGCCTGCTGAGCGATGAGTGACGAGCGATTCGAATTTATAGCGAGCATGTCAAATTCCTTTAAAATTTGTCTTAATTATTTTTTTTATATCGAACGGTCGATATAAAATAAGGGTACAGTTAATCTAATTTTCGGTTGCGGGCTTTTTTGCTAATTCACCGCAGTTCATGACAAAATTTGTCAGATTTCTGCGTGTTTTTAGCTAGCCATTTTTCATCGAGGCACAATCCGCCCCAAGCTGGTCTCCTACCGATCTAAATTAGGTTAAGTAACTCAAAATTCCGTGGTTTCTGATCTCAGGTTAGCGCTCCCCTTGCCAGACCTGAACGCGCGCTTCTGCGGGCGCGGCCGAACCAGGCTGCTCGCAACGAGTCCAAGGCCTTTATGGGTAAGGAGGAGGTTTGTATTAGCAGAGCGGGAAGTGGCAAAGCTATGAACCCGCTAGCTCCAGCGGAGTCCAGCGCGCGCGCGAACTTTGCGGCGCTCACGAAAAAACCACCCAGGCCGAAGGCGGAGGGTGTTGTGCATCTAAAATTTCTGGTGCGCGAGCGTATTTTCGAAGTCTCGGTAACCGAGACAGCATCGCGCGCGTCATTTAATCCATATCTAAGCATCATCAGAGCATTCCGTGTAGGGAATTAGTAGAGTTCTGACCTCTGACCTCTGATTGCTGTCAAGCATGACCGGTGTCGATCGCGTGGTTTGCGCGGGTCTCTTTCCAGTCAAAGGGCCAATCGACACCAGGTGCGGGGACTTTACTAAAAACTTTGAATGAATTAGTGAGCGCTCTTTGTCAGAAGGATGGGGGAAAGGGAGCCGGAAGTTGATATTACTGCGTTAAAGCCGTTACACTGTTCCCAACCAAAAAAGCGGGTTAACAGTCTGATTTATTGTTACTTCGTCTCAATAGAACGACTTAATTGGGCATAATCCCCATGACTGTAAGCAAAGGCGCTTTATCTTCCAGCATCTTGGGACAGAGCGAATCGGTTGAGCGTTTGCGCTCACTAATCCTGCAGTGCGCGAGTTCTGACGCCCCGGTGTTACTCAGGGGTGAAACTGGCAGCGGGAAGGAGCTTGTGAGCAGGGCGCTGCACGACTATTCGCCCCGAGCGAAAGGGCCGTTTATCGCTATCAATTGCGGAGCGATACCCGAGCAGTTGCTTGAGAGCGAGCTATTCGGTCATCGTAAGGGCTCATTCACGGGGGCCACTTGCGACCGCAAGGGGAGATTCGAGTTAGCGAATGGCGGCACGCTGTTCCTAGACGAAATAGGCGACATGCCGAGCCAGCTGCAGGTGAAATTTCTGCGGGTATTGGAAGAAAGAGAGGTCGAGCCTGTCGGCGGCGGCGGCAAGACTAAGATTAATGTCCGCATCGTCGCAGCGACACATCGTAATCTCGAGTTAATGGTTGAGGAGGGCGCGTTTCGGGCGGATCTTCTCTACCGGCTCAACGTTATACCGATTACCATCCCCCCGCTGAGCGAGCGCAGCGACGATATTCCAAGTCTACTGAGGCACTTCGCACAGGTGCATAGTAGCGAATTAGACCCCATTCGATTCTCTGAGCACAGCGTGGCAGTGCTGCAGAGTTACTCCTGGCCAGGCAACGTGCGCGAGTTATCGAATCTAGTG
>Ga0209199_1002487_pt1 | contig 19637 bp, 18 predicted proteins | sample COGITO_mtgs_1105_7_FD_184805 | JGI IMG/M metagenome (GOLD analysis project Ga0209199, IMG submission 184805) | Pelagic marine microbial communities from North Sea - COGITO_mtgs_110523 (SPAdes) (version 2) | ecosystem: Environmental > Aquatic > Marine > Epipelagic ...
GTTCCTGAAAATAAAAAACTTCTCCTTCTCCAGAAAGTCTAAGAATGATAATAATGGGAATAAAAATTGGTAAAAGAATAATTAGTGCTATTAAGCTAACTACAATATCGAATAAGCGTTTAAAAAAGCTATACATAATTTACATTTTTTGATCTAAATGTTTACCAGTTTCAATGTGCATGAAATCTGGAACATATTTTTTAATAATAGTTACAATATCTGACTTCTCTGAATTAAGGTTATTAAATACAGACTCAAAATCAGATTCTACGCCTTCAAAAGATATTTTAATATCTGGAGTATTTATGAATCCTAAAGAATCATATTTTTTTATATTATAATCTTCATCATCTGTATAAAACTCTTCAAATGTTTTTTCTCCTGAAGTATCTGTTTTAAAAAAATAAATTGGATACTTATTAGGATACTTATCAAAATCAAATTCTTTGGCCTCTTTTTCTGAATTGACTAATTCTGGTTCAAATCCATTTTCTTTTAAAAAATCTAAAGCAATTTCTTTAAAATAGATTTGATCTTCATCAAAGTCTAACTTTGGGAAGAAAATATTTCCTGTTTCACCCAAGAAAGTTGCCAACAAACAAATTTGACCTGATTGTTCTGGAGTTACAAAAAATCGTTTGATATCTGACGGACAAGACAGCGGCTGTTTTTTATTTAATCTATAAATAAAACCATCCAATAAACTTCCATTTGAAAAAGCGACATTCGCAAAGCGAGCTGTTGAAACTCTAAAATCATTCTTCTTTGATAAGATCAATTTTTCCATTAAACTTTTAGAAGCTCCCATAATATTTACTGGATTCGCTGCTTTATCAGTAGAAACACTGAAGAAATATTTTGGTGGATTTACTTCACAGAGGATTAGAAGTTTGATAGCCCCAAAAACATTATTTTTTATCAAGGCCTCTACAGAAATTTTGTCTTTTTCAGATCGCACGTGCTTATGAGCAGAAAAATTAGCTACCACTTGCCAAGTATCAGAATTGAAAATTTTATCAAATGTATCACTCAATAAATTAACTGGATACGTTATATATTCAGGACTATAATCCAACAAATTAGAGCTTCTAAGGTCTCTAGTTAATTCTGTTAACCCGTTTTCATTAATATCTACTACTGTAATTTTTGAAGGTGTATATTTTAAAATCTGTTTGATATAACTAGAACCTATCGTGCCGGCACCACCTATAACTAAAATATTTTTATTATTAATTTCATTTAACAATAAACTATTGTTAAATGAAATGTCTAAATCAAAAGATATTTTCTGGTATTTTTTTTTATTTAAGTAATTTATCATGATTTTAATTATTTAGATTACCCTCTATTTCCAACAATCCTCTAGAGGGCATATATTTAACCTCATTTAATAGTTTTTTATTTGAAAAAGTAAGGTTTTTAGTAAGTTTTTCAAACTTCGAAGAATTAAATGGAAAAAAATAAAATATATCACCAATTTTAGCAATAACCTTTATTAAGTATATAGGGATACTTTTAATTTTCTTGTTAAACTTCTTGGCAATAATACTATCAATTTCAGATATCATTGGATGGCTGGTATCTGTTAAATTATATACTCCATTTAAATCAAATAACTCAGGAATTAAATTAGCAATATCAGAAGCGGATATAATAGATTTTTTAGCCTGACCTTTACCTATTCTAAAATAATAACCTTTTTTGATAGCTTTAATCATAGCCCCTAAATTACCCAAAGGTTTTTTACCTGTAACTAAAGGCAATCTTAAAACTACAGTTTTTATGTTATTTTTATTTCCAAAATTGATTACGGATTGCTCTGCTTTAATTTTACTTAGAGCATATGGTGTATTTCCGAGTAGCGGAGATTTTTCATCTATCAATTCCCCTACTTCTTTTCCATATACAGCCACTGTGCTGATAAAAATAATTGATTGAAGATTTGTTGTGTCTAAGCCATATAATAAGTTATTGGTCCCAATATAGTTCACCTTAAAGAATTCCTTTTTTTCCTCTTCTGTTTTAGGTATTACATGAGCCTTACCAGCGACATGAATAACATAATCTACATCAATTTCAGATAGCTTATTAAGTGATAAATCTATTTTAACGTCTGATTTTAATGAACGACCAACTTTGATTACTTCATAGTTTTCATTTTCTAAAAATTCAAGAATGTAACTCCCTAAAAAGCCAGAACTTCCGGTTAATAGAATTTTTTTTTTCATAATTTTTTAAATTGAAAGAACTTTGGAATAATTCTAAAAATGGGATATAGTAGATTATAGACCTTCATTTTTATTATTTGAATTTCATAAAAGACAAATGGATTACAAATCTAATTAAATATGATTTTCTTCCAACTAAACAATAGAATATCTACAGACAAAACCAGACCCATCAATAATTAACGAGATATTATTCATAAGTTTTAAAATATTCCGGGTAGACAACTTTATCTGAGTAAATAGTTTCAAATAGCTCTTTACTATTACTAGAGCATATAGTAAATTCTCGATTGTTAAAAGTTGTAATTTTATTAATTATCTCCTTAATGGAGAAATTTAAAAATCCATTTTCATTACTTACTGTCAAAGAGCAACCTGGCATTGAGTTAGTAAATAAAATCAAACCATTAGATAGTGACTCAATTAAAAATCTTGGAACACCTTCTCTATATTTTGTTGGATAATATGCAAAATGACTTTTTGAAATATAATATGATATGTCATTTTTAAATCCTAAAAAATGAATTTGGGGATATTTATTTAATTCTGAAATTTTATTCAAATAGTTATCATTTAAATGCGAAGTCTCTCCTAAAATATAATATTTAATTTCCATTTTATTTTTTACAATTGTCTCGGAGAGTTCTATTATATCATCAAGTCCTTTTGATTTTGTTAATCTTGTAGCAGTAATTATAGTTGGACTATTCAATTCTAATTTAGGACTGCTTTTAATTTCTATAGGAAAACCAGATCCGTTTATTATTGTTGTGTCAGAAAAACCTAAATCATTTGCATCTTCTATATTTTGAACGATTAATGTTGCTTTTTTTTTTTTAATACAGAACTTTAATAAATGTCTATATAACACTCGAGTTACTTTTTTTAAAAATATATCATCAGAAAATAATCTACCCAAACCAGTTAATAAAAAAACAACTTTAGTGTCTTTGGAAGATTTAATAAATAAACTTAGAATTATATTTTCAAATCCTCTGTAGACTATGGTATCACAAAAAAAAGAATTAACATAACTATTAACTAAATGAATATTTGAAAAAGTAACGCCTCTGTTTTTTAGTTTTAAAGATATTTCAGGAATATTCTTATACAAATTTACAGGTGCTGCAATATCTAGAAAATAGTTGTCTTTTTTTTCAAACCAATTTTTAAATTTTACTCTTGAGTTTAAGGCATCATGTAAATCATTTGTAATAAATAAAACTCTCATCTATATAAATTAATTATGAATTTAAAATTGAAAATAAATAAAATTACCACCGGAACTCAAGAATTTATTCGCCACCAAAATAATTAAAACAAACAATATTAATCTTTTTTTGACTTTATTAAATCCAGAAAAAATATCTGTCTCATTTTTACGAAATAGTATTTCGAAAAATAAAAATACGAAAATTAATATCAAAGAATAAGTAATTGAAGAGTTGAAAGAATAAGTTGTAAACGAAAAGTTTTTGAATATTAGTTTTATTAGTTCAATTGCATCCGATAAATTATTTGATCTAAAAAAAATCCAAGCAAAAGACACTGCTAAAAAAGTGAAAATTATCTTAAAAAAATCAACTATGCATTTCAAATTTTGATATTTAATATTTTTTTTTAATTTTGGTTTAAAAAATACAGCTATGATAAATAATATTGCATGTATAAAACCCCATACAATAAAAGTCCAATTAGCCCCATGCCATAAACCACTTGTCATGAAAATTATAAAAACATTTCTAGTCGTAATCAATTTATTAATTTTTGACCCTCCTAATGGAAAGTAAAGATAATCACGGAACCAAGTAGATAATGAAATATGCCATCTTCTCCAAAAGTCAGAAATATTAGTTGAAAAATATGGAAACTTAAAATTTGATTTCAATTTTATTCCAAAAAATCTTGAAATTCCAATAGCAATATCAGAATACCCACTAAAATCACAATAAATTTGAATACTGAAAAAGAAAACCGCTATTATTAATTCTATTGAACTGTAGAAATGAAAATTTTCAAACACAGGATTAACAAATAAGGCTAGTTGATCTGCAATGACTATCTTTTTGAAAAAGCCCCAAATAGTTAATGACAGGCCTAATTTAGCCTCTTCAAAAGAAAACTTCCTTTTTTTATTAAACTGAGGAATCATATCACTAGCCCTTTCAATGGGACCAGCTACTAATTGAGGAAAGAAACTAATATAAGCCCCAAATAAAATAAAGTCATTGGTGTAATTTAGTCTTCCTTTATATACATCAATTGTATATGATAATCCTTGAAAAGTAAAAAATGATATCCCGACAGGTAGAATAAATGAAATTAGCGATGAATCTAAATAATCAGACCCCCATAGGTTAAGAAAATTTTTTAATGAATTGATAAAAAAATTAAAATATTTAAATGTAAAAAGTACTCCTAAATTAAGGAAAATATTTATATAGAGAATGTACCTTTTTTTTTTTTTTGTATTTTGGTGTGTTATTAAAATGGCGGAATAATAATTAATTATTATAGAAAATAAGATTAAACTTAAAAACCTATAATCCCAATAACTGTAGAAAAATAAACTTAAAGCAAATAGGATAAAGTTTTGACTTTTGAAATTTCTTTTAAATAAAAACCAATGAATAATAAAAGCCAAAAGAAAAAAGATTATGAATGGAATAGAATTAAATATCATATAAATCTGTTTTTGGGACCGACAACAATAGTATTTTCTTTGATGGATTTTGTTACAACTGTACCAGCACCAATAATAACATTATCTCCAACAATGACATCACCAATAATAATAGTACCCACTCCAATATTAACGTTAGATCCAATTTCTGGCTTAAGTATGCTATTGTCAAATTTGTTGCCAAGTGTAGTATTATTCCTAATAACACAATTAGGGCCTATAGATTTTGCATTAATAATTGTTGAAAAGGGATGTAGTATTTTTAATCCCCCCTTGATTTGACACAAAGGAGAAATTATAAAATTGCTTGGAACGAATAAAAATGGTTTTAGAAAATAATTAAAAACAAATTTAAGTCTATGTAGGTAAAGGACTCTAAAATACATGTTATTTACCATCAAATAACAAAAATTCAAAAACAAACCTTGTCCTTTAAGACTTTCAATTGAATTTATATTTATGTCCTCTTTAAAATGATTTGATTTTAGAATAATTAGCCACAAAAGAACTAAAAAAGGTAAAAACAATAAAGATTTTAAAAGATTAAATAAATCTCTAATTAGTCGAATATTCATTTTTGTAGGAAAGATTAAGAAATTTAAAATTTAAAATTAAAAGAAATAAAACAGAATGTGTAAAATATGAGTAATTGTCAGAAATAAGAATTAAAAAAAGACAAATAAATAAAATTAATGATTTAGTATTATGGTAAATAGGTTTTATCGATTTCCAAAGAAAAAGGTATATTAAAACACCAAAATTCAAATGGAATAATAGCAAACCATTTGAAACAAAACCTGAATCAGTCCAATCTGCAGCTCCTAATTGATATAATTTTCCAGGGCCATTACCAAAAAAAAAGTTTGTCCAATCTTGGAAAATAAAATCAGAAAAATTACTTAATCCAGTGTCAAATCTTGCATTAAAATTATCATCAAACCCTCTTGAAAATCTTTCAAGGACAATACTATCATATCCGATTTTTGTTAGAATTAGAATAGCTAAAAATAATGGAATCAATAATTTTAATATATTTTGTTTTTTATTAAGACCAACTATTAATAATAATATTAAAGCAACAACAATACTGTGCCTTGTACCCGTGAAAATAATAATTAAAAAGCCAATTAACAGAATTAAATTATCATATTTATTCTTCTTAATTTGAGATAGTAAATAATAAAAAAACATTAGTACAAAAATAAAACCAGAAGCTGTTGTTGATACACCAAAATTTAAACTAATTCTTGAATTTCCAGCAAGAATATTTGATTCAACATAATTAAAATTAGATGTATCACTGTTTGATAGAATTTTAGTTATTAATAATGAAATTTCAGCTGGCGCTAGCGCTTGTACTAACCCAAAGATGAGATAAAATAATAAAATAATAATGACTACAAATTTTACTTTATTGATATCTAGTTTGTTTAATTTCAATTGATCTATTGAAAAAAAAATCACAAAAATTGTAATCACTTCGTATGATCCGTAAATTAAAGTTATTAAATTGTTATCTAAATATGAGTAAAATAGAGCAGGAACTGCAAACAAAAAAAAGTACAATAATTTTGAATTAATTTTGAAATCTGATTTGATTAAGAAAATCAAACCTAAAAAGAATGTAATATAAAAATTTGCACCAAAGATATTTATACCAATAGACCTAAATATAGAGCTAAATAATAAATATAGTATTAAAAATTTTGTTTGTTTCATTTATTTTGAAAATAAAAATCTTAAAAAAATCATTAATCTAGGAGGTAACATAATCCTGACAAAATCATAAAGAAAGTAAACAGGGTTTATTTTTATTGAATGTTCTTTTAGAAAACTCAATTTCACCTTTAAATGACTAAAACATCTCACATAATAATATTTTAGCTCATGTTTTTTATCTTTTCTAACAAGAGTTAAATATTTATTTATAATCAATGGTGAGTTTTTTAATGTCAAATTTAACCAAAGTTTATAATCTTCTGATGAATTAAGTAATTCATCAAATTTATTATCTAAAAGAAGTGATTTATTAATTAATACAGACTGAAGTGAAATATGATTTTTTTTTAATAAATCTGATAGTCTAAGAAACTCAGATTTCGGTAAATCTTTTTTTCCAATTATGTTTGAATTATCATCTATTAATTTATAACAATTAACAAAAAACAGATTATTTATATTTTTTTTAATTTCATTTTTTAAACAATCAAGCCTATTTGGTTCAAATTTATCATCATAGTCAATAAAAGTAATCCAATTATAATTTGACTTTGATATTCCTAAATTTCGAGAAAAAGATCTTTCTTTATTTTTCTTATTTTTAAAATATTTTATTCTTTCATCATCATAATTTTTAATAATTTGTGCTGAATCATCATTCGAATTGTCATCAACAATTATAAGTTCAAAATTATAATACGTCTGATTTAATACTGAATCTATAGCCTCTGATAAAAATTCAGAACCATTATAGACTGGAAGGATTACACTAAAATTTATCATGAACGTTTAATGTTTTTTTTATTAATTATTAAGATTGAGGTTTTAAATCTAGAATCAATAAAATTGAGACAGTATCTAAAAAAATCAATTATAAAAATATAAAAATAAAAAGATAGTTTAATTAAAATTGTAGGACTTATTTTGAAAGTCTTAGTAACATTATCAACTTTTAAAAAAGAGTTTAGCAGCAGGTTAAATTGATTGTAACTTGTATAATTAAAATCTTCAAGTGTATTTAAAAAAACATCATTTCCTGCAATAATGACACAATGTGAATTATTATTAAAATTATATAAGATAGGAGATGATCTTATAGGTTTTTTAAAATCAATCTCTCTTTTTTCATGTCCTTCTTTTACAATTTGTAAAATTCCGTTATTGTTCCCATTGATTATATAAGTGTTATTTTCATCTCTTAAGTATAAAGGAGTAGTATATGACCTGCAAACAGCATCTTCTGTAAAATATGTTTCCTTTGTAAAACATACGTTATATTGATTATGTTGACAATTTTTTTGTAGCCCAAAGGGAACTTTCCAAATTAAATCTCCTGTTACTCCATTAAAACAAAATGTTGTGGACTCTGCCAACGAAGTTACGTAAACCATAAGGATGCCATCTTTCTCTCTAACAATTGGACAACTGTCTAAACCACTTAATGTTTGGTAAGTCCAAATTTCTTCACCATTTTTAGGGTCTAGGCAGTAGAATTTTCTATCTCCTAGACCATTTGTATGTTCACCACCACCGATATATAAATATTTTTTATTTTTAAAAATAGCAAGACTTGGAGAAGAATCTGGATCTGCCAAAATTCTTTTAAACCAACAAATTTTCCCGCTATCAGCCTTAATACATAATAACATTTTGTTGCGAGTTCCGATGAATATTTCGTCAACTCCATCGTTATCGACATCATATACTAGCGGAGAGGAAACAGCTCCATAAGCACCTTGCTTTTTGTAAGAGAATAATGAGTTATATGGATGATTCCCTATAAATGATTTCCATATAACTTCCCCATTATTGAAATTTAATTTACATATAAAGTTGCCATAAGATGATATATATATTACAATGTCATTGTGAACATCACAAAACTTAACTACAGGGGTTGATCGAATACCAATTCCTATTTTTTTTTGCCAAATAATTTCACCATCAATATTAATATTATACAAAACACCTGATTTATCACCAGCTATTAAAATACTAGATTTGTCTTCAAAATTAAAGAAAACAGGCGATGATGTGAACTCGTTATCAATTTGAAGTTTCCATAATAACTTATTGTTAGACAAGTCAAATAAATATAAAAAACCTAGCTTATCCGCTAAACAAATTAAATTTAAAGATTCATTTACAGCTGGAGTAGACCAACAAAAAGATTCAGTCGAAAAAATTTTATTAAAATTAGTATTAATCATCTAAAAGAAACATTAATTTATTTAAGTACTCATCCCAAGTAAATCTTTTAAGTCTAGAATAACCTTTTTTAACCATTTGATCTTTTGTTGAATTAAAGCTTGGATCTAATATTTTTACCATTTGGTTAATTAGCTCTGATGATGAATTTGGATTAAAATAATATGGAACATTACCACCAATTTCAAGCATTGAAGAAGTATTAGAACAAATAATGGGAGTATTGTGTGCAAAACATTCTAAAATTGGAACTCCAAAACCTTCAATCAAAGAAGGATATATAAATGCCTGCGAATAAGTCAAAAGAAATGACTTTTCGTCATCATTAATATATCCTAATTGGATTATATTTTTGGATATAATTTTTTCTTCAAAAAATTTATCTACGTAAAAATCCTGTGAACCACATAAAATCAAACAAGTGTTTGAATATTTTTTATTTGCAACTAGAGATTTGTATGCTAAAAAGAGTCTTGCCGTGTTCTTTCTGGAATCATTTCTACCTATAAAAAGAAAACTTTGTTCATTTTTTAAATCTATAATATTCTGCCTTATTTTTTTTATATCATAACTATTATTAATGTCGTAACCCCACTTGATTGTAAATATATTTTTCAATTTAAAACCATACTCTAGTGATTTATTCGCTGTAAAATCGCTAGGTGTAATAATTATCTTATTTTTATTTATAAGTTTTTTAAAGTTATGCGATCTATATTTCCTTGATATTAAAGAAAATTTATCCTTAAATTGTTCAGGGAAAAAATCATGAATAATATGATAAGATTTTTTTCTTGAAGGAACATATGATTGAGATAAAGGATCAATCATTCTGTCAAATTTAACGAAGAATGAGAGGTCAATTTTCAAAATTGGAAAAATTAACTTGTAAAGTAACCTGCGACCAAATAAGGTTTGATTTACAAGCACATTTTTTGGAACCCAGCTGAGGTCCAAATCTTTAGTATTGGCAAAAAAAACGATTATCTCGTATTTTTTAATCTTAGCAAGATTTACAATTAAATCTCTTGATGTAATGCCAATACCACCAGGCATATTACTCACAGCATCATCTGATAAAACTACTATTCTCATTTAATTTATTATGAAGTTCATTACTAAAAATTGTTGCTCCTTCTTGATTTAAATGTAAAGAGTTATAAAATAAATCTTTGTTATCAGTAATATAACTATCACTAAAATCATAAAGTCTAATACCATATTTGTCTGAAATTGTGTTATATATACTATGTATACTATTCAAATTGTTTATTAAAGGATATAGTTCTTTGTAGAATGGAGGTATAACAATAGAAACATTCACATTATTTAAAATTTCATCTGCAAGAAAGTCATAAAATTGTTCTAAAATAACTTTATCTATTTCAAAATTAACACCATTTGGATTATTCTTTTTAAAGCTATCAAATTTATAGTCCCATGTCATTTTTTTGGGAAAAAATCCATTTATCTTAATTTTGTGTGTAGATTGCATAAAAAACAAGGATTTTATTACATCATCAAAATTATCTATGAATCTTACAAAAGGGATTGTTTTGTTTATTATATCATAATTTTCATATTCATTGAAAATATATGAGTAACTCGAATCATTTAATTTTGATGAAAACTGCTTTAATTCGTATGCTTTCGTTTCTTTTTTAAAAAAATTATAATCTAATACAATAATTAAGTTTTTTGGGTGTGAATTATTTTCCTTATAAAGATCATATTTGAATTTAATCATTGGAAAATGGTATCCACTAATGCCTAAATTATATATTTTGTTGGTGTTTTGTTTTAAAATAGAAGTATTGAATCCAACTTCAGCAATTGATGACCCTATTATTATTGTTTCATAGTAATCATTCGTCCTATTTTTATTTTCAACAAAATTCCATTGATTGTAAGGCTCATAATTTGTTTTATTTAAAATTAACTTACAAAAGAAATCAAAAAAATATAGTATAGTAATTAAAATAGCTATTCTTACAAATAGGTATTTAAAAAATAGAAAATAATTATTCATTATCTTAAAATTTTAATTTTATTCTCATATTTTTCAAACAATATATCCCACGAGAAATTTTTAGCAACAGTAGTTCTTTTTGTTTTTTTATTTTGACTATTCTCTAACAAAGCTAATTCAATATTTTCTAAAAATTTACTATCATTTTTAGATAAATAAATGATATTATCATAATTTTTTAAAAAACTATAATCGATAGAAACTACTGGCATACCAGTACTTAAATATTCATAAAGTTTGAGTGGAGATCTTTTCGATAATTTATCAGAGAAACTATATGGCATAACGAAAACTTGAATATCTCTTATATGCTCTTTTAAATCACTTTGCTTTACAAATCCCCGATAATCGACAATGCTCAAAATGTTCTGTATTTTGTTTTTTATATCTTCATTGACAGGGCCAATAATCACAAAGTTTTTTTTGTATTTATTAGCTATTTCTTCAATTAGCGAGTAATTTAACCAAGGGGAAAGATATCCTATAAAACAAATTTTATCCCTAATGCAATCATCATTACTACTCTCAAAAAACGATGTTTCTACCCCATTTGGAATATTGGAATAATTACCCGAATCCAGATCTATTTCTTCATAAAATTTTTTAGACACAATATTTACTAAAGAAGAATTTTTGATTGTATAATCATGCAAGTTATTTGTAAATTTTTTTTGTGATTTTGACCTAGAATAAAAAGAATAATCATCTACAACATCATACACAAGCTTACTTTTTGAGAAAAAAAACTTATAGATGTAAATAAAGTAGGGAAGTCTAATAACAACAATGTCAGGATATGAGTTATTGAATATCAGGTAAAAGAAAAGTTGAATACCACTAAAAATTGAATTTAATATAAGTAGAAATTTTTTGTACCCAAATCCAAAAAATGGCGGTATAAATGAAATAATTTTTAATGAATCAACTTGCACTTTTTTAAATAAAAAATTAAATTTGTTTTTTTTAATCTTGCTATAGATTGAATTTTGGTGCTCATGATAAACGACATTGTACCCTTTTTTAGAAAACCTCAAGGCAAAATGGTTTTGACGTGTCCAAACTCCATCCCAAGCAGGCATTCCTAAAAATAAAATTTTTTTACTCATTTTGTTTTATTTTGTTTTGTTTTTCCCATGTGATTAAATAACGGTTAAACATACTCAATGAAGTATAGATAGATAATAAAAGACCTACTTTTCCATTTAAAAAATTTCTTTTGTAGATATAGTCTTTGAAAAACTCTAGAAAAGGTTTAAATACTACATCGAAATAACTAATATTCTTAAATCTTAAATATTTTTCATAATCATCTAAACTATATCTGATATTTTTTTTTAGTCTTGATTCATAACTACTGTCACCAAGATGTAAAATCTTTTCTTTCAGAATGAAAATATTACTAGATTTAGCTGGCAAAATAACTTTCTCATGAACACCATCCGTAAATGAACTAATTCCATTCTTAAAAATCCATGGCTTAACCCAGTTTGACCAAGGGCCATAATTTAATGGTCGATTAAGGAAATGATTAATAATAGAAAATTTGATGAAATCTGGTTTTTTTTTTGCAATGAGAGTGTCTAGCTCTTGAATAAAAACCTCTGACCCTCGCATATCACAATCAACATTTATTATATAATCACCGCTAGCTTTACTAATGCCAAAATTACGTTGAGAACCGAAACAGTTTGTATTTTGTTTATTTTGAAAAAATTTCACATTTTTTAAATTGATTTTTTCAACAATATTTTTCGTGTTATCTTGACTGAAGTCATCAATTATAATTATTTCATGGACATTCTTAAAACTATTGATAAAGTCCTTTACATTATCCTCTTCGTTTTTTGTGATTGTTACTACCGTAAAATTAGTCTTCATCAAAAATATTTTGTTTAAATTCATTAATACAATAATCTGAATCAAAATTACTCATAACAGTTTTTCTAGCTTTTTCTCCAATTTCATTAATATTATAATTCCCTTTTTCAAAATTATATAAAATATCAAAAATTTGTTTATTATAATCACCATTTATATCTATCAAAAAACCATTATCACCATGTAAGATTATTTCTTTTGCACTTGGTAAATCACTAACTATACAAACTTTTGACATAGACATAGCCTCAACTAAAACATTTGGAATTCCATCGTGAAAATTAATATCACAAAGTAAACAAAAAAATGTTGATTTACTTAACTGTTCTTTTAATTCCTCTTGATTTAACCAAGGTATATAATTATAATTCTGATGCTTAAAATTACTTAATTTTTCTTCAATTTCTTTATTGCCAGATCCAACTATTGTTAGAGACATTTCTAAATCAAGTATACTTTTTTTAAAAAAACTTAATAGGCGTTCAAAACCTTTTGTAGCTGTAACTCTTCCAATAGAAATTATTGAAATACCACTATTTTTATTATTACTATCAGCGTTAAAAAAGTCTGTATCGACACCATGGTAATTTAAATAGCATCTACTTGAATATTTAGGGTGTATTTCTTTAAATTTTATCAGTGCAGCATTATTACAAAAAGATATTTTTTTTGTGAGTGGTAATACCAACTCAAAATGATCGTTCTCATGCAGTACTTCATGCGCATGAACACTGCATGTTAGTGAAATTCCTGGAATTAACTTTTTTACATAGTAAGAAATTAAATGTGCAGATGGCCAATGTGCATGTAATTGGTTAATTTTTTTCAAGTTTACAATTTTCACAATAGTAATAACGTTGAGATAAATTTTTAATCCATTTCTCTTAATATTATTCTTTTTTAAATCGTTTAAGATTATGAAAAATAAATTGAAGTATTTCAAGAAATACAGCCAAGAAACATTTCTTAGATTAAAAAAATAAAGATCATTTATAATTGATGTAAAACGTTTTCCGTAAAAAAAGGAGTCTGCTTTATTAAACCTAGTCGAATATAAATGAAAGTTTTTGAAATTTTTATTTAGAAATATGAATTCTTTAAAAATAAAAGTTTCAGATTTATTGGGGAAACTATTAATTATATATAATGTTCTATTTTTCATCTGTCTTTTAATAAATCATAATTAAATTGTGAAATTTTTTTAAATGAATTTGGAATTAAAGTAAGTTTTAAAATTAAGCTCTGATACTTTACTATAATCCTATCATCTATAATTCTATTATTACCATCTACATATAAAACAAAGCCATTCTTAGTCTTAAATGCATCCAAAATAGTCTTCTTTAATGAAATACATTCATCATAATATTTCTTATTATGTAGAAAGATGGACGATTTATATAATGATACACAAAAATCAACATTTGCATCCAAATGTGCTACTTTATAAGATTTACTTTCAGGAAATAATCCGTTAGCTAGTTTTAGAGATAACTGATGATTAATGATATTATTGATACTATTACTTAATTTGTCAAAATCTATAATTTCTTTTAACTCCAAAAGGACATCAATAAGAGAGAAAGATGATTTTAAATTATCAGAACCATCATCATTACTATAATTATATACACTTCCATCATCCATCAGAAAATTTGAACAAATTGCATTGTACCAATTTTCTATAACTAATTTTAAATAATCAAATTGTTCAAAACTCTTTAATGAGAGTAATCCAAAAATTGCATTTGTATTATCTTTAAAGAGTCTGGCTTGATAAGCAGAAAAGGATAATAAAATTTGATTAAAAGGAAATGATTTTGTAGTGAAATTTCTAGAAAGGAAATGATTTCCATTTCTAATATTTAATTTCAATGTAGACTTAACAGATTTCTCTAAAAAGTCCATAAAACAATAATCTCCTGAAAGAAACATGTATTCTGAAAAAATTTCATAAAAACCTACATTAAATGGATTTGATGATTTAAAAAGTAATTTTCTATTAATTTTATTTTGTCTACGCACTTTATAATAATCTAATATTACAAAATTTGACGCTGTTGCAAGTCTTTCGATTTCCAAAAGGGACTTTTTTAAATTTATTAAATAGAAATTGTCATTTGTTACTGAATACATTTCTGAAAATGTAAAAAGCCAATCATGATTATGAAATAGATTTAATAAACCATTTTTTTCTAAATATAAATTATTATGAATTTTAGATGAATTTAAAACTTCAATAATTTCATCCTTACAGGAATCACTATTGTCGTATAAAGCGATATAAGGATAAATATCCCCAAAATCCTCAATAACTGGGCAATTATCGACAGGTTCTAAATTAGAATTGAAACTTCTAATTAAATTTCCATTTATTCTGAATTTATATTTAAAATTATTTAGTGTAAAACTAATTAGTTCATCATTTTCCATACAATAGGTATAAAATTCTTGAGATGATTTTATTCTCAGATGTTTGATTTTTAATAAAAATAATATATTCTTTTTGTGATCTTTTAAGGGCTCTAAAAAACCAGAAAACACTAAAAATTGAAAATAATAAGCTAACGATATAATTTTCAAAGTACATCTCAGTTAGAAAAATCAAAAATTGAATAAATATGAATTGTAGAGCGTATTTAAAAAAAATATCGAATAAATTAAATTTCACTTTTTCAATTGTTATCTTAATGGCATATATACCCATTAATGAATTTGAAAAAACTAAAACAATTGGATAAATAAAATTTTGATTTAGTGAAAGTGGTAAATAACCAAGAATCAGAAGTAATGTAATATTAATTACAATATTCCAAGAAACTAATCTTAAATATGTAGATGCTGGAAAATTTACCTTTAAAAATTGCATTCTTACATGATTTAATATTTCAGGTAAAAATGATAAAAATAATATATAAAAAACATATTTAGATTCTCCCCATTCTGGTGTCTTACTAACATTTTCAATGATCCAATTAAACATGAAAAACACAATTGAAGATATAATTAAAGCAATTAAAGTTGTTAATTTTGTAAGATTAGAAACACTAAAAAAACTGTAATCAAGAGCTTTTTCTTTAGTTGAAAATAATCTAATTAATAAATCATTAAGTAATCTTATTGGCTGAATAATTATTTCGACAAATTTTTTCGTGAAAGTAAAAATACCCAAGACTTCAATAGATAAAATTGAAGTTATAAGTAAGGGTATGACATTACCATGAATAGAATTAATTACAGAACTGATTAAGAATTTCGATGATATTTCTAAGTTCTCAACAAGTTCATTTTTAGATAAAACAAAAGAATATTTTCTTTTATTAATTATATTTATTAAAACAGCTTCAAATAGATTTTTTATAAAATGACCAATTGCCAGTGAATAAATTGAATATCCCAAGCTAAACATAACTATTACAGTTATTAAATAGAGGATGTTTGAAATTAGATCAATATTGGTAGTTTTATAATTCTTCAGTTCAAGCTTAATTAATAAGCTAGGAATAAAACGAAATGGTTTTGTTAATAGAATTGATGATAATAATAAAAGAATTGCTCTAATGTTAATTTCTTCATATTCTATTATATCAAGAAAAGCAATAATGAATAATATTAAACTAAATAATATACTTATTATAAAGATAAAACTGAAGCTTTCATTTATTAATCTTGACGATATATTATTTTTTTTTATTAATAGTGTAGTAGATAATCCAAACTCAATAATCTTGTCTAGGTTAATTATAATTAAAAGAATAATTGAATATACCCCAAAAACTCCAGGAGTTATCTCTCTCAATATAAAAATTGATATTAATACGCTAAGAATTTGAACTAAACCAAATCTTATAAAAACAGAAAAAAATGATTTAAAAAAGTTATTTACCAAATTCATTAATCTATCTTTTGTGTGACTTGTAACAATTAATAAAAGCGTAAACTCTTGCCATTACTATGTGTCCAGCTATATATATATTATTATTTTTTGGAATCAAAATAATTTTCATTTAACTAATAAGACTTAAACCAGTTTATAAAACTTTGAATACCAGACTTAATATCTGTACTTGGAGTATATTTATAATCTTTGATTAAATCATCAACATCAGCAAATGTTCTAGGAACGTCACCTTGTTGCATTGGGAACATTTCTTTAATTGCTTTTTTACCAATAGCTTCTTCGATAGTAGTTATAAAATCTTGTAAACTTTCGGTTTTATTATTTCCAATGTTATAAATTTTGTAATGTTCTCTTGAGTCAATATTCTTTTCAATGATCTTAGTCACGCCATTTACAATATCATCAATGTAGGTGAAATCACGCTCCATCTCACCGTTATTAAACACCTTAATAGGTTGGTTATTTGAGATTGCTTCTGCAAATAAATAATAAGCCATGTCAGGTCTTCCCCAGGGTCCGTATACTGTGAAAAAACGTAATCCTGTAGTTTTAAAACCATATAAATGACCATAGGTGTGTGCCATTAATTCATTACTCTTTTTTGTAGCAGCGTATAAACTAATTGGATGGTCTACATTGTCTGTAGTTTCAAAAGGTACTTTTTTATTTTCTCCGTATACACTAGAACTACTCGCATACACCAAATGCTTTACTTTATGATTTCGACACCCTTCAAGTATATTTAAAAAACCTGAGATGTTACTATCAATGTAAGCTTTTGGATTTTCTATACTGTAACGTACACCCGCTTGAGCTGCTAGATTACAAACTACTTCAAATTGTTCTTGCTTAAATAAATCATCAATACTTTCATAATCAATCAAATCTATTCTAGAAAATCGTAAAGAATTGAATTTAGCACTTTGGACCTCATTTTTAAAGAGTTTTGATTCAACTTCTTTGAACCCTAGTTCGTTTAAACGATCAAACTTTAGTTTAGGATCATAATAATCGTTAATGCTATCAATTCCATAAACTTCATGACCTTGACTCACTAATTTTAAACAGGTATGAAATCCAATAAATCCAGCTGCGCCAGTAACTAATATTTTCATTTACTTTTTTCCTATTTGATAATATTCAAATCCTTTTTCCTCTAAATTAAATGTATTATATTGATTTCTCCCATCAAAAATAACACGAGTTTTCAATTGTATTTTCATCTCCTCAAAATCAGGCGAACGAAACTCTTTCCACTCTGTGAGTAGCACTAGCGCATCTGAGTCTTTTAAAACATCATACTTCGACGTTACATACCTTATATTTTGAACTCCTTTTAAATAATGCTCTTTTGCTTCATCAATCGCCTTCGGATCATAAGCCTTTATTTGAGCACCTCTGCTTACCAGCTCTTTAATTACGTAAATGGATGGAGCTTCTCGCATATCATCGGTTCCTGGCTTAAAGGCCAGTCCCCAAATACCAAAAGTAAAGTCAGTTAAATCTTCTCCAAAACGGGTTATAATTTTTTGAGCGATCACTAATTTCTGTGCATCATTTACTTCTTCTACTGCGGTGATCAATTGCGCAGTATAGCCATTTTCTTTGGCTATCTTCGTCAGTGCTTTTACATCTTTTGGAAAACAAGAACCTCCATACCCTGCACCAGGATAAATAAAACTATATCCAATACGCTGATCTGAACCTATACCAATACGAACTTGATTAGCATCTGCCCCTACCTTTTCACAGATATTGGCAATTTCATTCATAAAAGATATTTTGGTAGCCAGCATTGCGTTGGCAGCATACTTCGTCATTTCAGCAGAACGGATGTCCATAGAAATAAAGCGATCTCTAGACATACAGAAAGGATGATATAGTTGTTTCATCTTTTCTGAAGCATATTCACTATCAGCTCCAATAACTACCCTGTCTGGTTTCATAAAATCTGCAATAGCTGCTCCTTCCTTTAAAAACTCAGGATTAGAAACCACATCAAACTCTAAATCAGAAACTCTTTCATCTAACTCTTTTTGAATGGTCGCCTTTACCTTATCTGCAGTCCCTATTGGCACGGTTGATTTGTCGACCACAATCAATCTTTTTTGCATCGATTGCCCTATAGATTTCGCTACAGCTAATACATATTGTAAATCTGCAGAACCATCATCTCCCATAGGAGTTCCAACCGCTATAAAAGCAATTTCAGAATTTTGTAAAGCTTCGTGTAACGCTGTTGTAAAAAACAGGTTCTTATTCTTTACATTTTTCAAAACCATGGTCTCTAAACCGGGTTCAAAAATAGGGATGATCCCTTGATTTAATTTTTCAATCTTGACCGGGTCTATATCTACACATGTAACCCTATTTCCCATCTCTGCAAAACAGGTTCCTGAGACGAGTCCAACATATCCAGATCCTATAATTGTAATATTCATAACTTATTTATCTTCTGCTAATTTAACTTGTTTTCTAAGTCCACTCGAAGAAAATCGGTGGTCTCTAGCGTTGTAATAGAGCTCTATTCCTTTTTCTTCACAATACGTTCTACCTGTAAAGTTTTTTTCTTTGTACTCATCGCCAATAATTCTAACATCAATCTTGAAAGACTTTAAAATATCTTCTAAATCTTGCTCCGATACGTAAGGTACAATTTCATCTACATGCTTGGATCCTTTGAGCTGAATATAACGCTCAATAATCGACTGTGAAGGTCCATTTTTCTCAGGGCGATCAATCGAAGGGTCTAACTGCAGACCAACGATTAAATAATCACACTGACGTTTTGCTTCTTCTAACATCTTTACATGCCCGGCATGGAAAAGATCAAAGGTTGAAAAGGTGATTCCTACTTTCATAATTTATTTTTTTTCTCGACTACCATCGCTAGTCTTTATTCAATTTAATTATTCTAAATTTTTACTCGAGTGCTAACCACCCGCTTTCAAATACTGTTCTTTTTGCATCAACTTCACATCGGATTGCATC
>Ga0209199_1002497_pt1 | contig 19580 bp, 19 predicted proteins | sample COGITO_mtgs_1105_7_FD_184805 | JGI IMG/M metagenome (GOLD analysis project Ga0209199, IMG submission 184805) | Pelagic marine microbial communities from North Sea - COGITO_mtgs_110523 (SPAdes) (version 2) | ecosystem: Environmental > Aquatic > Marine > Epipelagic ...
TTTTAAATTAACTTAAAAAATTGGTAATTATATTATAAAAAATATGGGAGGGTTGCCTATATCTTGTAAGGGGATAGATTTTGATATTATGAATGATAAAGTTTTTATTATTAATCGAAACGGTATGAAAACGGAATTTAGTTATTTTGATGTAAATAATCATATAAAAGATTATGTTGATATAGGTTATTGTTCTGGAATGAATGTTATTCAAAAAGATGGAAAAGAATATTTAAGAATAAAATTTCCTAAGAAAGAGAGTGATTTAAGGGAATATTTTGGATATAATGAGAAGAAAGTAAGTAATAATAAAGATATTTCTAATTGTAATCCAAAGTATTTATATTATGATGATATATTGAATATGGATGAAGATGAAGTTGATTCTTACTTATGTGGTTTAATAAGTGCGAATTGTAGTGTGAATGTAAGTAATGATTACCGTCGCGAATGTGTTAGATTTAAATTACCGGAAAAGAGAGAAAAGATCGAATTAAGAGAGAGTAAAGGGGATACTTGGTTTCCTTTTTATGAGAAAATATCAAAATGTATCACTTACAGTTCTGGAAAGGGATTAGGTGTGATGTGTTCTATCCCAGATTTGGAGTATTTTATAAAGAATATAGGTATAATACAAAAGGAGAAGATGTTTGATATTATACGTTTATTCTTTTCGAAGATAAATAAATCAAAGGATTACAGTATTGCGGTTCTTTGATTAAATAGAATAAATTATAAAAACTTAATAAAAAAAAAATAAAAAAAAATAAAAATTGATTTTTTTTTATTACACCTTAATTAATCCTTGGTTTTATTATGAAATTACAATTAGACGATTATAGTTGTGGACCGGTTGCTTTACAGAACGCTTATTTCCATATACATGGCGAATATCCAAAGGTGAGTATTAAAAAATTATGTAAGACTTGTTCGACGACTTATGAATTTGGGACTTGGAGATGGGATTTACATAAGAATGGTTTAATGCATTTGAATAAAGGGATTTATGACGTGAATAAGATAGTGAATATGGATGCGTTTATCCTTTTGTATTCATTCGCAGAGAAATACGCACATTATGTTTTTGTTGTAAATCGTGGAGATTATTATTTTGTATATAACTATTGTGATTTGGAAACCGATTATACACATAAAATGATGCCAAGAGAAGAATTCAGGGATATTCTAAGGGGAAATCCAAGAGTTTATGATTTAGATTATCCAATTGCGTGGGAAGTTTAATGGATATAAGCGAGAAGTAATATTATAATTAACAATAAAGTGGATATAATAAAAACTATTTTATAAATACTTAAATTTAGAATAACAGGTTCATCTGTATGAACTGCTACATCTTGACTACTAAACTCTTGTTTTATCTGTTTCAACTGTTCTGTTATTGATGAGAATGAATAAGGACATTTTTCTTTTGTATAATCTTCACTTGGAACGCAACGACCATTTTGAAATCTATTTATACACCATTCACAATCTTTACATTTAGCACATCTTCTCTCATTATTACATATACAATCGTTTGGTGAATTCTGTTTAGAAACGCATTTTATACAATTTGGATTTGTCATATATATAATATAAGAAGATTTAATAAAAATAATTTTATAAAAAATAAAAATAAAGAAATTGATTTATTGAAAAAAGTATTTATTTTGGTTTACACCCTTGGAAATTTAAAATGGAACAAAAAATTCCAAAAAAAATTTTCAAGGTTTGTTCGTCTCAGAACATGTAAATTTTGATTTTGATATGTCGTCTAACATACCTGATTTATTGCTTCTACATAAATAACTTGGTCTGTCTTTTTTATTGACACAATTATAAGCTATTTTATAGATATTTGTTGCTCCATTACAATCTCTATTCCATACATTATAACAACTTTTACAGTTCAATAACCCATGGACAAGTCTGAGATTATCACGAAAAGGTTTTGGATTTTCTCTAACCAAAAACTTTTTACATTCTCCGCCTTCACATTTAGAACATCTACAACTTGTTCTAAACTCATCAACCAAATAAACATTATAACCACTTCTCCTAAATAATGTTCTCATTCCACGACCTTTGATTGGTTCTTTATATTTCATATGTTTTCTTTGTTCAAAATCTTATATAAGTTTCCAATAAAAACCATATGCCATCCTTTTTTTTTTCATTTGACATTGAATATTATTTGTATGTTTTTTATCTAAAAAATTATAAGCATTTGTTATTGAATTGAATTGCCTCAATAATTTCATATCTTTGTCATACATATTTATTTTTTTATTTTTAGAATATTTATTGTTATATCCAATAGAACACCATTCAAGATTTTTATAATAATTATTATGTTTATTTTCATCAATATGATTTACTACAAAACCTTCTTTATAACCTTTATTAAAAATTTCACAAACTAATCTATGAATTTGTATTAATTTTTTATTCAATGTTATTCGCAAATAACCATCACCTGTTTTTGTTGGTGTTAATAATTTTTTTGTTTTATTATTTTTTATTCGTCCATAATTTGATATAGAATAATTAAAAAAATTTCCGTAAAGACTGGTTTTTATCTGTTTAAATATTTCATCATTTTTATCTAAATTAAAATATAAATTTATTATATTTGTTTTATCACTATATTTATTGCTATTATTTTTACTATTTTCATAATGATTTACCCATCTTAAATTTATTGATCTATTATCATTTCTAATATTATTTATATGATCTACTATTTGTTTTTTCTCAGGAGGATTTCCATTAAATGTTATACATACTAACCTATGAACTCTATATAATTTATTTTTATTACCATTATTTAATCTGGCGATTATATAACCACACTGAGATAAATGTCCTTTTATATGCTTTTTATGTCTATTATAAATATTTCCATAGTTTGAGATATAATAATTTTTTAAATCTTTTTCTTTTATTTTTAAAATATACTCATCTTTATTAAAATTTTTTCTCATTTTAATTATATTTTCAATTTTTTTCCCTAAATTTTTAAATTTAATTTTACAATTAATACATTTTTGAATTGGTTTTATTAATTTTGTTTTAATTTTTATATTACATTTTTTACAAATAATAAGTTGATTTGTATATACTGTTTTTTTCAAATCTATTAATGAATAATCAAATGTACAATTTAATTTTTGAATAATATTTTTATTCTTTATTTCATTAATACATATTTTACATCCACCGGTTAAAGAATGATAATGACTTTTTGGTTCAATATTAAATGTGTTATTGTGTTTTATACATGTTAAAATTATTTTTGATTTTTTACCATTATAATTAACTTTATTATAATTATATTTATCATTAAATATTTTTTTTGATTTATTTATAAAATATTTATTATCATTTATTCTAATTTTTTTTGAGTTTATTAACTTACATTCTGGACACGAACCTGTATCACTTCTAATATGATTTTTTGGCGTAATTTTAAATTTTATATTATGAATTGTGCATTTTACATTAATTTCAGTATTTATATTTTTATAATCATCAAAATATTCAAATTTAGTGCTAAACTTTTGTTTGGCACTTATATAAAATTTATTTTTTAAAGAACCTGTTAATGGCATAATATATTATACTGTGTTTTCTTTAAATATATAAATTATAAAAAATTTATATATTCATTTGGATTTCCAAAAATTTTCTTAAATTGATTTATCATTTTTTGCTCATTTTTTTTTCTATTCAAATAACCATTTAATTTTAGTTTCCTGAATATTTCTTTTTCATAAAAACTAAATAAACTTGTATTTAATTCATTTTTCTTCTTGATATAATCCTTGAATTTATTAAATTGTAATGTTTTTCTGTTATATTTGCATAATTCAGTTTCAAGTTCAATAATATTTTTATTATTTATTTTTTCTTTCTTTAATTCTAATATTATTTTAGCATATTTTTTTGATTTTGTTTCTTTTCTTCTTCTATCTTGACTATATCTAAATGAATTAGCTTCTTTTGTCATATCATCCACACAAAACAAAATATCACTTTTTCCTGGATCTATACCCACTATATTTTTATTTTGTAATTTTGAATAATCTTTTAATTCATCAATATATTTTTCTTTTGATGGTACTTTATTCATTCTTAATCTTTTACCGACTTTATCACTTCTTAACAATAAAATTGAACAACTCAATCCATCTGTTTCAATCATATGGTGAAATGAATAATCTTTTTTCTTAAAACATTGTCTTTCTGTTCTAAAAAAGAAACTCCAAATTTTATCTTCATTTCTTTTTAGATTTCCCTTAAACAAAAAATCCGATTTATTACCATATTTTTTTGTTAAAAGTAAATGAACCAAACTTGTTGTATCTAATCTAATATGTTTTTGAATAATATCATTTCTTAGAGGAAATACATTATTAATTGAATATCCATCCTTCTCAACTTCTTTCATCATATAAATCATACAAGGCAAATAATCTTGTGGATTACATTGTAAATCATAATATAAACTTTTTTTCATAAATTTTTCCTTATTTGGAATAATTAATGTTTTATATTTGGTTATCCATTTATGATAATACTTATTTGATTTAAATTTTTTACTATCAACATCTAATAAATCATTTTTGATTTTCCTTAATTGCTGGTTAAGTTTTTTAATTCTATTATCTTTTTCTTTTTTTGTTGTATTTAACTTTCTAATTTTATCAATTATAAATTTTTTTTTCCAATAAACATTAACAAATCTCTCCACATAATCAACAAAATGTAATTTAATATTATTTTCATAGATAGTTAAAATATCTATTGTTAAATAATCTAAAATAGTATTCATATATGTATAATCTAAAATTTCATCTTTGTCAGTTAGTGGTTTATAATGTTTATTATAAAATTTCGTTAATTCATCTTTTAATTTCTTAATTCTTTTACAAGGTGGTTTTCCTATTTTTTTCTGCTTACACATAATTTTTAAACAAGAATTAACAAATACTTTATCAATGTTAGGTAATGAATTATTATTATTGAAATAATCTAATAAATATAATTTCATAAATTGCAATACATGTATAACAATTTTATTTGCCTTAACAACTGTATTATTAATTTTAGTTAAATTAATATCTGGATTCTTCAAAATATGTTTAATAGGAACTTTAACACATTTGTAAAAATCTTTATCTGGTGGTTTTTTACTCATACTATATAATAATATTTTCTCTTTAAGTAATTTAACGCAAAATATTTTTTAGATGAAGAAAATAAAAATATCTATTTATTTTATATATGGGATTAAGCTATTCTAAAATAAACAAAAAAGCATCAAAAAAAGAAACAAAAAAGTTGATAACTAATAAAAATATAGAAGTAACTATAAATACAAATATTAGTATTGATAAATTAAATAATACAAAAAAAAATAAAATAAAAAAATATATTAAAACAGTTTTATTTTTAGGTTCTTCATTTAACGATCATATTTCAAAATATTTAAAAATTAATAAGATAAATATTAATTTAAAAAATGATAAAATACAATTTTGTATTATTGTAAAAATAAATAAAAATAAAAATAATTTCAATCAAGAAGATTTAATAGAACATATAAATAATTCATTTCAAATATGGTCACAAAATGACCCTCTTGAATTAACTAAAAAAATAAAATTTACTCTTCCAAAAAAAAATATAAAAAAAATAATTATTAAACAATTATAAAAAGATATTTTATTGTTCTGAACATTTTCCCATTTTTCATTTTTCTTAGTTCTTTCTTTTCTATTTTATATTTTGTTTTTGTTAATTGTTTTATTATTGATAACCAAGGTCTTTTTATTTTCTCTGGTTCTCCAACTGCTTTTATATTATTAAAAGCAAAATATTTTCTTATGTCTGGTATTAATTTCATTATTTCTTCTTGTTTTTCTTTATCATTATCTAATTCATATAATGTAATTTCTTTTTTTTCATTTTCATCAGGAAAAACTATATTTATAATTTTGTCTATAATTTCTTCTTGGTCTTTACCATAAACTTCTTTTTTAGTTCTCATATTACTTAAAATAAGTAGAAATATTTTAAGTAATTTAATCTTTATATAATTTTGGTTTTCTTCTTAATGTAGAAATTCCTCTTTCAAATTTTCTTAACTCTTTTTTATTGTAAGCATATAAAAAGTAATTTTTATAATTTATTTTTTTAACTTTCTTTATTGCTTTTTCAACTTCTTTTTTCAATTTATCAAATTTTAATACTTTTTTATTTAATTTAAGTGTATGTTTTATTTGATTAAAATAATTTTCAATTGGATTTGTAGAAGGAGTATAAGGTACTGAAAATAAATATTTATTTCCACTTTTAATAATTGCATCTTTAACATAACTATTTTTATGACTTCCTGCATTATCAAGTATTATCAAATGATTTTTATATTTCTCAAAAACAAATTTTTGTAAAAAATCAACTAATCTTTCTTTGGTCATTCCACCTTTTTCATATAAAAACCAACCAATACATTTAGAATTTGATATAGCGACCAATAATGTAAATTTACGAAAAAAATAACTATCATCTGTCTTAAAAATACATCTTTTTCCTAAATAACATCTTGAATATTCAGCAATCATAGCAGGACTAATTGATGTTTCATCAAGACTGATAAGTTTGTTTAGTGAATATTTATCAATTTCTTTATAAAATTTATCTAATTCTTTTTGTTTATTAATTTTCTTACCATATCTAATTTTAGGAAAATGTTTATGTATTGTTCTTTTACGAGTAATATTATTATCTCTCAAAATATTACCTAACTGTCTTGGAGTAATATTAAAGTTTTTAAATTTTTTCTTTATAATTTTAGTTAATTCATCTAATGTGATTTGTTCATTTTCTTTTAATTTTTTAATGGCATATTTGACTTGTTCTTTTGTTACTTTATATGATATGGATATTCTTTTATTTCTTGTAATAGATTTTTGAAGTTTATATTTATCAATCCATCTTTTAAGAGATGTTTTGCTACATTCAAAAATTTTACAAACCTTATCCATACTAACTTTATTTTTAAGATAATACTTAACAGCAGAAATTTTATAATCTTCGCTTTTATGTTTCATATAAATATAATTTATATTAAAATTTTTGTTCCATTTTAAATTTCCAAGGGTGTAAAAAATAATCCCTCTTATTATTATATAGTTATGAGTGTAAGTGATAATCTTCCATTAAAAATTATTAATTTATTTATGTTTTTAGGAACAATAGTTTCTAATTATTTTACAATAGGTGTTTCAAATTTACCTAATTCACCATTTAAACCTATTGGTAATATTTCAGACCAATATGATACGTTATTGACGCCACCGGGATGGACTTTTTCCATTTGGGGAATAATTTATACAGGTTTATTATTGTTTAGTATATGTCAATTCATTCCACAATTAGGGTTAGGGAAACAGGTTAAGGATATTGGAATATTTTTTATTTTATCTTGTGTATTTAACATTGCTTGGATTTTCACATTTTCGGTAGGAACACCTGTTTCTATTTTGGTTTCTGTGTTTATTATTTTTGGGTTATTGACAAGTTTGTTGTTTATTCAGGAGCGAGTTGGTTTCTTTTCAAGTAATAGTTCTGCATATAAGATTTTGTTTGTAGATATTCCATTTTCGATTTATTTAGGATGGGTTATTACAGCATCTATTTTGAATGTTACAACAACAATTACAGCATATGATGCTTTACGGGACGCTGGACCTATATTTTATATTATTATGTTAATTGTTGCTTTGATTATTTATACTTTATTATTGAGTTTAAGGAATAATTATGGTTCATATGTTGTTTTCTTTTATGTATTAATTGCTTTATGTATTAAACATAAGGATGACAGTATGTTATTAGGGACTACTGTTACAGTTTTAATTTTCGCTGTTTTATTTTTATTATTAAAAGTAATTCTTCCAAAGTTTAGAAGATTAAATTTGAGAGGTTAAGTATTTTAGATTACAATAATAATGAAGAAAAGTGTGAAAATAATGAACCAGACGAGTGGTGTTGAGTTGTTAGAAATTAATTGTCCGACTTTCCTAAGATTATCCATTTGATGTTGAAATACTTCTGTTGTATTGGAATAACCTTTTTTGAATACATTACCGACTTTTTTAATTTGTCCTTGTGATAATGCTTTTGAGAAAACATCTGCATTTTGGTTTTTTAATAATTTGTTGTAAAGTTGATTATTATTATCCATTATATAATAAAATAAATATTTTTATTATATAAAATTTTTTACTTTTTATTATAAATAAAGGGATTGAGGGTTTGCGTTGTAAAAGATATTTTTATATATTTGATAAATCAAAATGGAAAATAACAATGCTACGTTAGTAGAAGCGAAGAAGGCATATACTAATCAATTAATATCATTAATTACTCCACAAGTATATGAAGGTATTAAAGATTTATACGAATGTGCTAAAAAGAATATGAAAGGGAAGAATGTGAGACATAGTTTTCAAATTGAGTTAGGTGGAGTATCTGTATGGAATCAATTAATTATAGATAATGAAACAGAGAGAATTATTAAGAATACAAATTGTGGATATTTGGATAAGTTAGTTACTGTTATTTTTATTAATAGTACTAAAATCTTGGCATCTGCGTACATTGGTTCTCAATATACTAACACACTTGAAATTTCCGTTCCTAAATTATCCCATTTCATTCATAGAGTGTATATAGAAACAGCGAAAGAATTTTATAAAAATCCATTTTTATTAGATGAAAAATTAAAACCAAGGGAGAGACAAGATAATCTAAGAAGTTCTATTGAAGCAATTAAATTTGGTATAGAACAAGCAATTTTAAGATTATTACCTATTGGAGAAATTTTAAGTAGAGATGTAGCAAGTAATGTCCCACAACTTGAAGGACCAGTTCAAGAAACTTCTTCCGTTCAAGAAGAAGAGGAAGAATTCGACGAAACATTAGATGATGCATCAACAGAAGAAGAAAGTGATGATGAACCATTAAATAATGAAGAAGAAAAACAAGTTCTTGAAAATACTGAAACAGTAAAGGGAGAACCTATTGTTGAAAATACTGAAACAACGGAAACTGTAACAGAAATAGTTGAAGATATTACAGAACCAGTTTTAGAAAATATACAATTAGAAGGCGGCGGAGATGTAACGGATGTTGTAACGGATGTTGTAACGGATGTTGTAAAAGATAATGTAACGGATGTTGTAAAAGATAATGTAACAGATGATTTAACGGATGATGTAACGGATGATTTAACGGATGATTTAACGGATGATGTAACGGATGATTTAACGGATGATGTAACGGGTGAAAGTGTGGGTGAAAGTGTGGGTGAAAGTGTGGGTGAAAATGAAGAAAAATTTGTTACAGAAAAAGTTTCCCAAACTGGTTCTGATGGAGATAGTTTAAGTGTTGAAGATATAAATGAGGCAAATAAGGAATTTATTGAAGAAAAGAAAGAAGACCCTACATTAGTAGATGATATTGTAGAAGAGATTAATTTGAAAAATATTGAATTAGAAGATACAAATATTGAAGATAAGAGTAATGATCCATTAACTGTTAAAAAGATGGAAGAGAGTGTTTTTGTTGAAAATATTGAAGAACCATCTACTCCAACAAGTCCAGTTTTAGAAGAGGTAAGGGAAACATTTCAGGAAAATGAAACTGTATTAAAACCTGAAAGAAGTATAGAAAGTGATTTTATGGAAAATGTTGAAGGTTTGAATGAAGAGAGTATTGAACTTGAAAATGGAGTTGATAATATAAATATGGAAGTTGTTCCTAATGTAGCAGATAGAACAAATGAGATGTTGAAGAGTATGAGAATAGATTTACATATGAATAAAAAGAGATTTGTAAATCCTTATAGATTAAAACATCAAATGAATGAAAAAAGACAAGATAGATTACGTAATATTAGAGTTAAGAAGAATTCTGGTTTAGGTTTATCACAATACCTATAAGTTAAACTATTCGTTTAATAAATTTTTTTAAAATGAGTATAAAAAATAAATGGATAATAAAATATTTACAAGTCCTCTTTTTTTATCTACTGTTTTTACTTTAATAGTTGTTCTCATTATCTATTTCTATAATTCTCATCAAGAAAAAAAAGAAGATAAAGAGAGTAAAGGTGGAATTTACTATTTCGGTTTATTAGTATTAGTATTTTGCTTATGTTATGGTGCATTATATTTATACAATAATTTAACATCATCTGGACCAACGGAAGTTGCTAAAAAAGTTATGGAAGGAGGTAAGAAGTTAATGGATGAAATTAAGCCAGAAGTAGTAGCCAATCCGGCAACACCTTTACGAGATGTTTTAGAACCTGTCGTAACTAAATTGCCAGAACAAATAGAAGTTTTGAAAGGAGCACTCTCTCCAAATGCAGTATTAGAAGGTGCTGAGGATTTTATTAGAACAGGATTACCTGATTGGTAAATGTTTGGAAGAATTTTATATTATTTTTATTGTAAAAAAATAAGTTACGTTATTTATTTTTTTATCTTATGTTGTTGATGAAATGCGTATATTTTTAGATTTGTTTATCTATAATTAATCATATGCAATTACAATTAAAGAAATTTAATATGAGGATGATTAAAGATGATGAGGTTGTTGTGATGATTGGAAAGCGTAATACAGGTAAATCTTTTTTAACAAAAGATTTGTTATATTATAAGAAAAATTTACCAGTGGGAACTGTTATATCACCTACTGAGAATGCAAATAGATTTTACACAGACATTGTTCCACCTATTTTTATTCATGACGAATATACGCCAACAGTTGTATCAAGTTTTATGAAGAAGCAGAAAAGGATGAAAAAGAGGAAATTAGCAGGGGAGAATATTGATAATAAAGCATTTTTAATTTTAGATGATTGTTTATATGATGCTGATTGGAAGAAAGATAAAAGGATAAAAGAGATTTTTATGAATGGTCGTCATTGGAATATTCAGTTCGTTTTAATTATGCAGTATGCTCTTGGTATACCACCTAATTTAAGAACTAATATTGATTGGGTATTTATTTTAAGGGAGAATATTATGAGTAATAGAAAGAGATTATACGAACAATATGCTGGTATGTTTCCTACATTTGAAATGTTTTGTTCCACAATGGATCAATGTACTAATAATTACGAATGTTTAGTAGTTCATTGTAGTTCAAGGAGTAATAAATTAGAAGATCAAGTGTTTTGGTATAAAGCGGATGCACATGAAAATTTTAGAACTTGTTGTAATGAGGCTTGGAAATATAGTGACGAACATTATATAAGGGATGATGGTGAGTCAGATGAAGATAATAATACAACTATTGATGAATATATACAAACTAAAAGGAAAGGTCCTTTTTTAAGAATACAAAAAACAGATTGATGAATTTATAATTATTATCTACTTGTATAATATATGAGTTTGACCGAATATAGAAAAAAGTTTAATAAATATGTTTGGGGTATGGGTTTAGAACACGAAATGCATCTATTTCATTTAAAGAAAAATAGAAAAAGTAATATTAGTTCATTTACATTATATAATGGTGAATTAGCAAGAAATAGAGTATTAGATGAGATTAATTTAAAAGATAATATTGATGTAACAGATAAAGATTTTGAATTATTATCAAATGTTCCATTTGAGAAAACTGGTAGATTATGTAATGGAAAATGGGTTATAAAGAAAGTACCTTTCAATATGCCAGAGTTTATTACAAGTATGCCTATAACTAAAATAAGATTATCAGGTAAAGATAAAAGTAGAACTATTAAAGGATTATGTGAAGAACTTATTCAACAAAAAAATCATTTTATAAATTTATTAAAAAAAGATCCAATAACAAAAAAACAAATTAAGAAATACGGTGAATTATATCAATATCCATTCGGTATGACAAGTTATTTGAAATATCCTGAATCATCTAATGCATTAACTTATCAATTTGCCAAAGATAGTAAAGGTAAAACGAAAGTAAGAGAAGAGTATGTTGGTTCATATCATATAACTATTACATTACCATATATTCAAAATAAAACAACTCAAAAAGAATTCATTGAGATGCATCAAAACTTTGCTAATCAATTACAATGGTTAGAACCTTTACTATTAACTTCTTTCTTTTCTTGTGATGAAAAAGCACCTGGAAGTAAATATGACAGAGTTCGTGGTTCATTCCGTGTTGCTATTATCGGTTGGGGAAACTTTGCTGGCTCTGATGTAAGAAAATTAGGAGAAGGTATTGGTAGATACTCAGACATTGATAGTTATTGGAGAAAAGGTTTGAAATTACACGGAATAAATAAATTAAAACCTTGTTTCAAACCATCAGCATATGCTAAGAAAGAAGGTGGTATTTCAACATTAAGTTCAAATTTTAGAACTTTTGGAGATAATGAGAATGGAGAACGTATATCAGGTGCGGGTATGACAGTTGGTAATGGAGTTGAATTTAGAATTTTCGATCAATTTAATGACGAACATTTAGATGATTTAGTAAAATTTTGTGCGTTAGTGGCTGAGAATAGTAGAAAACATAAAACAACAAAATATGTTTATAAAAATAAAAAATGGATTAATGCTCTTCAAGATATAATGAAAGAAGGTTGGTGTGCTAAATTAAAGAAAGGTTATGTGAATGATTTAAGAAAAATGTTGGGATTGAAAATTAAAACCGAAAGTTTAATAGCATATGATGTGTTGAATGTTATTAATGATGAATTATATGATAAACATAAAAATGGAGACTTCTTCGTTATGATGAACTCTTATGAATGGTTCTTACAAAAAAGCAGTAAGAAAAATGATTATGATAGTTTAAAACCCGTTTTGCCACTTATTAACTTTGATAGTTGGGTTATGGGATGTATGATTAAACTTAATAGAAATAAAAAATTATTAGAAAAATTCAATTCTCTACTTAATGTTCTACCCGATTACTTCGATGTAAAAACTTTCGAAAAAACTTTTTTTAATCTATTCAACAAAAAAAGTTGGTGCAAAGATGTTAATAACTTTATTCATATGTTATTCAAATTTGATTATATTGATGTCACCTACAATAATGATGGAACTGTTAAAGAATGTAAAGTTTTATCCAGAAAAACAGTCAAAAATTTCAATAAAGATATCAAAAATTTCTTCTTTAAATAATATTTCCACATATATCTGTTAATTCAACTTCTTGTGATTTTTTCTTTGTCTTTTTCATTCTTTCATCAAAAATACATTTAGCAACCATAATTACAACTGTTTCAATCAAAATAATAGGTGCTGTTACTACAATTGGAAGTGCATTAATTAATACTCCATAAATTAATTTAAAAATAGATGCAAAAAGTGATATAACAAGGAACTTATGTGATAAATGTTCCGCCCTCTTCGTTTTCAATACTTTAATAACTTGTGGTATTAAAGTAATTCCTACCAATACTCCACTTGAGTAACCAAAGAAATCAATTAAAATTTCATCTCCTAACTCAGTTAATACTGAATTATTATAATTATATAATACAATACTCATACATATTATTAAATAAAAAAAGTTTTAAGTATTTAATACTTTATTTTTTTTATAAATAAATAGTATATATATATGCCAAACGTACAATATGATAATTCAAATGGAACTGCATTTGTTTGCGACCAGAATGGGTTTAATTACAGAATTCAAACACCGAAAACTGGCGTAACTGGTTGGACTACATTAAATGGCTTTAATGGCAAATATCAATTAGATGGAGTTTTAAGTGGCGAAGGACCAAGTTCTATTAAATATCAAATTAATACATTACCAAAGTTAGTAGAAAGTATATCTTGTGAATGTGTGACAAATTCGACAGATCAAAGTTCAAGTCAATGCTTACAGAAAAGGAGATCTTTGAGAAATTTACAAAATTCTAAAAAAGAGGCTAAGAAGAGAAAACAGTTGAGTATGACTAAAAACAGACAAGCAATTAGATTTAATAATAATTTCCCTGGTTTAATGTTCTATTTAGTTAAAAGACGTGGAAATGGAAGTAAAGTATTCAGGAGATTATGTAAAGTGAATGGTGTTTATAAATGTAAAGGAGACTTTATAGTCCCATCAGGAATGTCATTAGATAAATATTTATGCAAGATAAGTAAGCCAAAAGAAGTTGTTTATTACTCAATAAATAGTTATCCAGATTCAGAAACTGTTTTATATAATAGATATTTTTATAGAAATGGTTTGTGGAATTTTGATAAAACTGTTTCTGGCGCTGTTAATGAAGCACCTCCAAAACCATTCATTAGAAATAAAATGAGTGTAACAGATAAATTGATTGAAAGAGAATAAACTCTTGAAAGAGAATAAACTCTTGAAAGAGAATAAACTCTTGAAAGAGAATAAACTCTTGAAAGAGAATAAACTCTTGAAAGAGAATATTATATTTTTTTTATAAATTATTATTAAATTGAATTTGATAATAATTGTTTTTTTTGATTAATCTTTATGAAAAAAGTTTGATTAGTTTATTACATTCCTTCTGTAACAATTTTTGGAACAATATGCATAGCCATTAATTCTTGAATAAGAAGTTTAGAAGCATATGGGATTTGGACCTTTGCGAACTTCGTTGTATTGTCTGAATATAATGACTTGTAGATGTTCTTCAATGGATTTACTGGTGAAATCATACCTGTTTCCTTATCAATCCATACGAAGAATTTGTCAGAACAATCGAATGTCCTTTCCTTTAAGAATTGGACTGTTCCGTGACTAATCATACAATCACGTTCCATCTCACCAAATCTCAAACCACCTCCACGAGCACGACCCTCAGATGGTTGCTTAGTAAGTAATTGATATGGACCACTTGAACGACTGTGAATCTTATCCTTGACTAAATGCTTTAACCTGTAATAGAATGTAGGACCAATGAAGATATCAGCCTTAATCTGTTCCCCTGTTTTACCATTATATAAAACTTCTTTTCCACTACTCTTGAAACCCATACTCTTCAAAATCTCCGCAGCACCACGGACATCTGTTTTACGGAATGGTGTGGCATCAAATTCAACACCCTTCAAGACACTCATCTTTGAAAAGGCACATTCAATTAAATGCCCAATAGTCATACGCTTTGGAAGAGCATTAGGGTTCATAATAATATCTGGAACAAGTCCATCTTTACTGAATGGCATATCTTCCTGATTATACATCATACCGATAGTACCCTTCTGTCCGTGACGACTGGCAAATTTATCACCAATCTCTGGAACACAGCGAGTTTTAATTCGCACTTTCACACATCTATAACCCTCTCCATTTCTACTTACAAACACATCATCTACAACACCACTCTCATTAGTTCGCAAAGCCTTACTCGCATCACGATATTGACAACTATCCTCATCATCTGTATTCTTTAATGGAATAACCTTACCAATAATGTAATCATCACCTTCTACATAAGTCCCCTTCTTAACAAATCCATCTTCACCCAACTTGTCATATGAACCAAAACCCATTCTCTCTGTCATACATTTACCATTTGGATAAAACTTCTGCGGAACCATAAACTTCTCATCAACTAATGATGATTGGTTCTTTTTTTCCTCATCCTTATATGTTCTATAATAATCAGTTCCCATTAATCCACGTGAGATAGATGTCTTATTGTAAATTAACGAATCTTCCTGATTATAACCAGTGTATGAAGCGATCGCTACAATACAATTCTCACCACAAGGAATGTCGTCTGAATGGACGTATTTACTTGACATCGTATTACAAATTGGCTTCTGTGGATAGTGCATAATATGCCCCGCTGTATCAAACCTATTCCTGAATGCTGTATTATAAATTCCAATAGCCTGCTTTCCCATAGCACCCTGGAAAATATTACGTGGTCCTTGGTTATGATCCGGAAATGGAACATTACATACAAGTGCTCCTAACATCATATCAGGATGCATCTCACAATGAGTGTATTCATAATATGTATCATTACTCTTCTTATTCTTCAATAAATTCTCATTTGTCATAGCAATCATACAAGTATTCGCCTCATCAGTATCAATATACTCAATAACACAATTACTATCATCAATCTCATCTCCCTTCTTACATAAATCACAATCTGTTGTTTCAATACCCATAGATAGAATATCTAACCAACTCTTTTTCTTAGCAACAATATCATCAACAATATTTTGATTAAGTTTCAATTTATTATTTTCAACAATATACAATGGACGACATAGACGACCACCATCAGTTCTAATACTAATCTCATCTAACTCATAATTCCAAGCGATAGATGTATAAATATTAATAATACCTGTTCTCCTCATCTTCTTCAATTTTGCAACAACTTCCTTTGGCTTATCAGTCTGCCCAATCCAATCACCATTTACATAAACCTTCACACTATGTGCGACCATAGTTGGCGAAATGTTATGTAGAGAGAGAATGCCAAACTCCTCTAAACAAGCAAGGATTGGTTCAGGATCAGTTGGGACTGTAATATGACACATAAGAGCCATATTCTTTACAATACCTACAGAACCACCCTCTGGTGACTCAAAAGGACAGATAGTTCCATATTGAGAAGTATGTAACTTACGTGGCTCAGTCTGCTTACCATTTCGGTCAATTGGAGCAATGATACGCCTTAAATTAGAAATGAAACCTAAATAATTAAGACGCGCTAAAACTTGTGCGACACCCTTTCTTGGTTGCTTAGATGCCGATTTAGTTCCCCAAGTTCCAGTAGATAAAGCCCAGTTAATACCTCCTGAAATCTCATTCGGTTTGAATTTCTTTGAAAGGTTTGTATAACATTTGTCAATATCACCATTCTTAGCATCCTTATCTAAACTCGATTTCATATCCTTTACAAACTTTGTAAAATTCGCACGGAAAAGTTGAGCCATTAACTCTCCACTACTCTCTACCTTCTTATTCATAAAAGAATCGCGATCATCATATGGAAGGATTTTATAATAAGTCTTCAAGAGTTTATTAACCATACTTCCAAGAAGATATGCCTTCTTTAATGGATCACGACATAAATGTGGAAAAAGCATAGTCATTAACTTATTTTCCGTATATTTGATTTTTGTTTCAAGGGATTGAAGACTTGCTGTCCTAATTGTATTCACATTCTTTGAAATATATTCAAGTGCCATCTCCTTTGTTTGAAATGATGAAGCCTCCTCAATAGAACCTTTTAACATCTCAACCAATTTTTCATTTACTGTATCACCCAAATCATAAACAATCATCTCAACAATACTCTTATCACTCGTCATACCCAAAGCACGGAACAGAATAAATAGTGGAATATCAACCTTTACAGATTTAACTTCAACACGAATTGCCCTACCATAAGACAACTCCTTTGATGTTAGTCTAACCTTTGTTGAAATAGCAAATGCTGGACTTTCAGGATTTACAGATGTAATCTCGGCTTCGTGTGAATATTTCGTTTGCTGTGATTTTAAATCAAAACAATAAATCTTATTCTCACATTTCCTTTCCTGACATACAACAGCCTTTTCTCCACCTTTTACAATGAAATATCCACCATAATCATATCTACCTTCCCCCATCTCAGATGATGTAAAACCATTCTGCTCTGACAAAACGCAAAAATCACTCTTTAACATAATTGGAATTTTACCACAATCAAACTTTAAAAGTGGTTTGTATGAAGTAATCTCTTCCTTACCAGTTTTACGATCAAACTCAACCATCTTATGATGAATATCAATCATTAAACTTGATTCATATGTTAAATTTCTTAATCGTGCATCCATTGGATACATTTGACTATTTTTACCATTTGTTTCGTATATTACAGGCTTACTCACTTGAATTTTCCCAAATGAAACCTTATAAGTCTTACAATATTTATGTAATTCATCATCCCAATCAGCATTAATCTTTACTTGAAAATCTTTCTCCTGAACGATCTCCTGCATATCTTTATGCATAAAATGATTGAATGAATCTAAATGATGCTTAACCAAGACATTATCTTGTTTAAAAAATCTGTCAATTACTTTCCAAGTCTCAGTTTCCCAGTTAAAATTAGTATTATTAGACATAATTATATATTATATGATATTTTTTAAATAATATAATACAACATTGAAAAAATCATTTTTTATTTTTTTATAACACAAATTTATTTATTTTAAACATTTTATTTTTTTCAACCTTTTTCTTTATATATTCTACTGTCATCTCCACTTTAAATTTACCCCTATTTATATTTTCTAATGTTTTATAATATTTTTTTAATTCTTCAAGTAATTTATCATCTAATTTATCTACAATCATCTCTTTCATAACTTTACCTTTTGACGTGTTATTTCCCATTTCATCGAAAACAACAAATTTAATTAAATATGATAATTTATTATTATTTAATTCATTTAATGAATTATTTAATTCTTCTTTATTCATTTCATCCTTATTCATTTCATTCTTATTCATTTCATTCCTATTCATTTCATTCCTATTCATTTCATTCCTATTCATTTCATTCCTATTCATCTCAGTTTCTCTATTTACTCTCCTTTCTCTTTTTAATTTCATCTCTATTTTACGTGGTTTCTCTAATAATAATCTACTTCTATCTTTTGAAACAAAAACCGTAATATTATTTCTTAACATTCTTCTTAACATTTTTTTATCTTCTAATATATCTTGCTCTGATGGATTTTGATTTTTAAAGAATAATGAATAACGCAAGTAGTCATAGAAATAAAATTGTAAAAGAAGAAATTAACAAAAAAAATAAATTATTATATTCAATTCCTTATCAACACTATACAACTCTATTGAGCAATTTTTCAGTATTTTGAAAAGTAAATTAAGAAAAACACATGATATAGGATTAAATAAATTAAAATTAAATATTAAAAAAATAATTAAAAATATTCCTAAATCAATATTTAAGAATATTATGAAGGGAAGTTATGAAAGAAATTATAAATATATACCTAAAAATCAACAAGATTAAAAGTTCAAAAAAGATATAAATAAAGGTTGGCGTTTTACATCAGCAAAGGTGTAAAACATATATTTATATATTTTTTATTTTTTTTCTATTAATGTTATATTTTTTATAAACACATTAAAATTATTATCAATAGATTTTAAATTAATTAATTTTTTTAATAATAATATAGTTTTGTCATCTAATTTTTTATAAATTTTATTTTTTTGCATTTTTTTTGTATTATTATTATAATAATAAATAAAGTAATCAATAAGTCCTATATTTTTTTTTGATAATATAATTGTTAAATATATATATGAAAATACTTCATCATATTTTTTTGTTTTATAAAGATATATCATATATATAAAATATCTTGTAATTATTTTAATTGCTGTTTTATCTAAACTATTTTTATATAATAAATTATCAATAAAATTAAATGCATCTATATCATTTTCATATTTTTTTATATCATATAATAAATATGTGAATAACGTTTTATATTTATATTTATTATTATTATTATTTTTTTTTTTTTTTTTTTTTTTTT
>Ga0209199_1002499_pt1 | contig 19572 bp, 19 predicted proteins | sample COGITO_mtgs_1105_7_FD_184805 | JGI IMG/M metagenome (GOLD analysis project Ga0209199, IMG submission 184805) | Pelagic marine microbial communities from North Sea - COGITO_mtgs_110523 (SPAdes) (version 2) | ecosystem: Environmental > Aquatic > Marine > Epipelagic ...
CGTTACCTCACGATGTTTAATTTTTATGATTTGTAAATCAAAATACTACGATGAATTAGACCCTTAACTTTTTTAAATATATAACTAGTATCATTTTTAATATGGTTATAGATTGAAACAGTTAACATCAAGGCTGACAAAGATAGATGTTTAATAACTGCTAACAGAACACTTCTCTGTAGCGGATTGGGTGCAGGTTACCTCAATATCCTTCAGGTAAGAGGAGCTGCTACATTTTATTGAAAAAATGACCACTGAAGCTGTTTCTACTAAAACGCTATATGTTTCAACGTGGCAGTCGGCTCCGTTTTTATTGAGAGTATCGTCTATTGTGGCGCTGTAGTTGCCCTTACCAAGCGTCTCATCAGCCCAAGCCGTTTGGCTGAACAGGGTCAGGAATATGGCTGTGAGGAGGGTGCGGGTCATTCAGAGGTTCACCTAATTTTGAAAAGCCCAAGCGTGACCCCATTTTTTACCACATCGCAAGCCGCGAATCTCAACCTCTTGTATTAGACGTTCCACACTGACAGATGTTGTGTAGCCTTGACGCAGCGCATCTGGATTGGCTCGTTTATTCAGAAAGTTAGAAAGCCGGTTGTTTCCAACATTTTCGAGTGTGTAGCCCGACATTGGCTCAAAAATTTCTGCCCAAGCCGTCTGGCTGAACAGGGTTAGGAATATGGCTGTGAGTAGGGTGCGGGTCATTTTTCCTGTCTTAACTAGTCGTTGAAATGCACATCGTGCAGAATTATTCCACGAGTAGAAAATATTTTTTGAACGATGCCAACATTTTTGTTGAATTCATCTTCGGCCTCTCTAAAAAGTGCTTGGCACTTTACAAATGCCTTCTCGTCTTTGTATTCCCACATATTTGCAAGAATGAATGCTCCCTCTTTATTAAAAACTTGGCTGACGGTCTGGCGTAAGGCGCCTGCAGATTTGAATTTAGGTGCCATTTTTTGAATTATTTTTTGCCACTCCTGTTCCGCTACCGTCATATCGCTTTTCGATAGATAGGTCACGGTAATGTAGCTCATTATTATGCTATCCATTCGTCTCACCTTTTAGTGTATTTGGCTGCGGCCTGCCGCTGCGATTATTAATTTGGGATATTACCAGAAAACGGTGCCACAAAAAAAAGGCCAGCGCAAAGGCTGGCCAAGTTTAGGGAGGAAATACGTTAGGTTCACCATTAACTCTGCACTCGTATTATGACGGGTTTATGGCTGGACTGGGGTGTTTGTGTGGCTCATTAGGTGGCCTTACTCCCTCCGCCCACCAGTGCTATAATCCCCTTATGCAAACCATCCAAAAAGCTCGGCTTAGATCAGGCCAATTCGCGCCCGGCCAATCCGGCAACCCCGGAGGCCGTCCAAAAGACGAACACCGCGTTGCTGAACTGGCTCGTTCATATACACTTGAGGCTATAGACACGCTGGTTGAGTTAATGCGTGAAGGCAATGACGAGCGCATACGTGGAACCGCCGCTCAGGCGCTCTTAGACCGCGGTTGGGGCAAGGCGAAAGTGGAAGTGGTTGCCGGCGCTGAGGGCAGCTATTTGGACGTCTTGAGGGCGGTTAATGAGCAGCTACAGCTCAAAAGGTCTGATGATTGACCTGAAAACAGAATATTTGCAGGAATTTTAACTGATTTTGGCGCGAATTAAATTTGGCACATCATTAAAGTGTGCTTAGCTTCAGTTTTTTTAATAATCCCTTTTTAATTGGAGGTTGAAAATGAAGATAGTAAAAATTTTGGTAGGGTTTACCCTAATATTCTCATTTCAAGCTCAACAGTCTTTTGCTGACGAGGAAATTATCTGCAGAGTAAAAGGCTCCGGACAAAAAGTTTTTCGTCTTGATAGCGGTTTTTTTTCATCCAGTGTTTTTGTCCAGAATAGTTCTGGCCAATTTGTTGATTGGTGTCCGGAGACTGAATCGCAAAAGCCGTCATTTGGCCGTGACACTGCGATTTGTAAATTTTCTGGTACTCGTTTAGGAAGCAAACTTGCTTGGGGCGAGACTGTAATCGATTTTGCTCAACCGTCTTGGAATAGGCGCTATCGTTACGCTAAACTAGGCCAAACTTGGAAAGAATCTCAGCCCGGTGGCAGGGAACGTGCGACTTGCAGGTTCAGGTAGTCCTCAAAGCAGGGTTTTTGCTGGCCGGTGTAGACATAGCGTAGACACACGTTAGATTTAGAACGTTTAGGTTAATATTTAATTCAATAAAATAAATATATTAAATATAATTATGTGAAATGTAGCACTTCGTTGATATCGAAGGGGTCACAGGTTCAATCCTTGTCACTCCCACCATTTGCCAAGTTTGCGTTATGAACCAAATAAGGTGCTTCACTGGGTGGCTCAGGTTCTTATGTTTTGGGAATCTGGTGAAAAATTTTATCAAAACGTGTTTTATGAAAGGGCAACCAATATAGCCTCAGAAATAATCGTGCTTCATATGGGCAGGGCTTTGAGTGGCAAAGCGCCCATAGTGCTATATATTGGTTATTTAATGGTGAAACGCTTACTGAGCAACGTTCGCGTATGGAAGATCAAGAATTTAACGCGCATTTATCAAACACTGAAACAGCGATTGATGATGTTTTGGCCCCATTATCATTGCTGGTCAGGCGCGATAGGGGCGGCGTCATTCAGCTTATTCAACCCGCGCAATTTGGCAAAAATCATCGCGCCGCCAAGCGCAATGCCAATCGCCATCACTCCGCCCATCACCACCGCTGTTACGGGCCCGAACAGCGCCGCTGCACTGCCAGCGCGAACATCGCCCATCTCGTTTGATGATGAAATGAAAATCCCATTCACCGCGCTAACCCGTCCGCGAAGATGGTCAGGCGTGGCAATCTGAATAAGACTAAGCCTGATATTCACACTAACCATGTCGGCCGCGCCATAAATAAACAGCGCCGCCATGCTGATCCAGAAATTGGTCGACAGCCCAAACACCACAATCGAAACCCCAAAAACGAACAGCGCTAAAAACAGCTTCCAGCCGCATCTGCGCATTTCGGGAAGGCTTGCCAACAGCACCCCGACAAACACCGCGCCAAAGGCGGGCATGCCGCGAAGCAGGCCAAGCTGTTCCGGGCCAACCATCAAAATATCGGCAGCATAGATCGGCAATAACGCCACCACACTGCCAAGCAAGACGATAAATAGATCAAGCGCGATGGCGCCAAAAACAATCGAATTTGAGTGGACAAATTTCAGCCCGCCAATAATATGTTCCCACGATCGCGGGGTTGGTTTTATACGCGGCAACTTCGGCAAAAGCTGATAGCTAAGCGCCGACATCACCATCAAACAAGTCATCACCGCATAAATATGGAAATTTATTGCCGCAATCAGCACGCCGGCAACCAATGGCCCGCTGGTTTGAGCGATATTATTCACCGTCGAGCTAAAGGCAATGGCGCGGCGAATTTGCGCTTGTGGAACAATATTGGGAATAATCGCCTGGCTTGCCGGAAAATACAGCGCCATCACACTGCCATGGGCGAATAAAACCCCAAAAAGCAGCGTCAAATTCAAACTGTCGGCAAGCATCACCATGGTCAAGGCTAGCAAGATAATGGCATCGGCAATCGCACAGCAGGTTAAAATCTTTTTGCGGGCAAAGGTGTCGACAATCCATCCTGTCGCAAAAAAGAAAACAAACACTGGCGATACTTGCATCAAACCGACAAGCGCCAGATGAAACGGGTTTCCGGTATTTTGATAAATATGCCAGCCAAGCGCGACCGATAGCATTGCAATCACCAGGTAATTAATCGCATTCGCGCCAAGGAAAAAGAAAAAATGAAGCGGCACTTAAATCTCGCTATGGCTGTTGGTTTTTACTGATATCATGCTGATTGCCAGCTATTTTAGCCGCCGGTTTACCTAAAGGCTAGATAACAAACCCAGCTTGTACCTGCCTGATCACGGCCAAGGCATCGGCGGAAAGTGGCCCATTATTAACCGCGGCCGTTGCCTGTTTCAGCTCGTCAAGCGTTGCAATGCCAATTTCGGTTGTTGGCAAGGCCGGATTCGAGATCACATAGCGGATTGCCAATTCGATCAATGATCCAGCATGGCCTGCCTCGACCAGCGGCATGAATGCAAGCCCGCGTTTCACATCGGTTGCATAATTGGTTTCAGACCCGATAGGGGTTACATCACGCATGCCAAGCGGGTGGCGCGCCGTACTGCCAGACAAGGCGCCACCAGCCAGAACGCGAACTCCAATCGCCCCAACGCCATGATCCTTGGCGGTTTCAAGAAGCAATTTATAATCATCTGAAGGATAATTAGCGGCAATGGGCTCGCCAGCCGAAGGGACAAGCAAATTATAAAACACCTGCGCGCTGTGAAACACACCGCAGGAAACCAGCTTGTGAACATCATCGGCTTCGCCTTTTGCCGTAAAGCCAAGAAACCGAACTTTGCCGGTGTCGCGAAGCTTGTCAAAGGCTGGTACAACCGCATCCATAATCTGATCAATCGTTAATGTGCCGCGAAAATCGGTTCGGCCTAACGTGTTGTGAAGCTGAAAAATATCGACATGGTCAAGCCTTAGCCGGGCGAGGCTGGCATCAAGCGAGCGGGTGATGGCACCATAAACATCGGATAAATCATCATTGCTTAGCCCGACTTTGGTGCTGATCACTAAACCGTCGCTATTACCATTCAGCGCGCGCCCAAGATTTTCTTCGGAAATGCCATTGCCATAGCTTGCCGCAGTATCGAAAAAATTAATGCCATTATCACGTGCCCAGCCAATGGCCCGATCCTGACCAGCGGCATCGCCTTTGGTCATCAGCCCGCCAACGGCTCCACAGCCAAAGGTCAAGCGCGACACCGCAAGGCCAGTATTGCCAAATTTCCGTTGTTCCATGCGCGAATGTCCCTTTTGCACTCAATGATGGTGTTTCGATTGAAATCCCAAAATATTATGCGTCTATTTTCGCGCGTCCACCAGCCCAAACGGTATTGGCAGCATGACATAATGCAAACCAATGGCGTGGCATGAAAACAGGCGGTAAAAATACTGGCAAGCCCATTGCCTGAACCGGCTTTGCCGCTATAGGATTGTCGCCGCTGCTGCTATGCTGCTCGCCACCCTTGCTGCCACGTTGCTTGCCGTAAGGCATGGTTCGAAAATAGGCCGAAAATGCGCTTGGCAAAGGGTCAATAAAGCCAATAAGGCCAAAAGACGAATGAGGACCTGCATGTCATATGTGCGATAAAGGCAAAGATAACCTGCCAGCCGATCCGGCACATGATGGTGACAGCTTGCCAATAGGCAGGGCGCTTCGGTGTGATTTTGTGGATGGTGCGGTGCAGCACCGTTTGCGTTTTGGTGGCGGGCGCGGACAGGATTTGCCAAAGGCGGCAGGTTTCAAGCCGGGCATTAATCCGCATATTATTGATGCAACGGCGGGGCTCGGCCGTGATGCGTTTCTGCTGGCCTCGCTTGGTGCCGCGGTTACGATGATCGAACGATCGACAGATATGCATGCATTATTGCTTGATGGCATGGCGCGGGCGCTTGATGCGGGCGGTGTGACTGCCGAAATCATCAGCCGGATGACGTTGATACATGGCGATGCTATCCAGCTTTTACCCAGCTTATCCCCGGAAATTGTACTTGTTGACCCGATGCACCCTCCGCGCAATAAATCAGCTTTGGTCAAGGCGGAGATGCGCCAAATTCGGGCGATTGTCGGCATTGATGATGATCAAAATCGCCTGATGCAAACCGCGCTGGCGCATGCGTCACGGCGTGTTGTTCTGAAATGGCCAGCCAAGGCCGCACCAATGGCCGATATCCCGCCAGCATCACATCAGATCATTGGTAAATCGGTTCGTTATGATGTGTTTATGCGATCCTGATTGGTGGCCCTGATTGGCGTCTTAATTGCACGCCATGATGAAAACTAACATTGTTTAGTTGTGACAATTTGTTTTAAGATTAGAACATCAAGATAATTGAAGGTAGGCCAATGTGCCATGATGCAGTTTCATTGCGCGCCGCTAAATTACCTAAACAGGAAAACCGTCTATGGATCATAAAATTGGTGTCATACCGTTTGATATTAGCGGCGATAACATTGCCATTATGTTTGTTACATCCCAGCGGCGTGGGCGTTGGATTTTGCCAAAGGGCAACCTAAAGCCAGATGAAAGCCATAAAAAGGGGTGCAAGCGTGAAGCTTTTGAAGAGGCGGGAATCAAAGGTCGTATCCTGACAGATTTTCCGATGACCCATGTGGTGACCAAATCCGACAATGGCGCCGTCAAACAGGTTGCGGTGACCTATTATCCAATGCTGGTGTCAAAGCAATTTGACGACTGGCCCGAACAGCCAAAACGCGAACGCCATTGGGCATTGCTAGACGATGCGCCGCGGGTAACTGATCGTGAAGATTTCCGGCTGGTGATTAACCAGTTTGCTGCGATTAAACCGCTGATACTAAAAACTGCAAAACATAAAAAAGCATAGCTGCTAGCGTGGCCGAAGCTGGCACGGTGATGACCCATGCCGCCCCAATCGACAGCACAAATTGCCGTCTTACCAATTTGCGTCGTAGTCTGATATTGACGTTTTGGAACGCGTCAAGTGCGGTAGCGTTCAGCTTGTGACTTGGCTTTAGGCGCTTTTTGTCGGGGTTTTCGATAAATTCACGAAGAAATCCAACACCGAAAATGGCACCAATGGCAATATGGGTTGAACTGACCGGTAAACCCATTGTTGTCGCAATCAGCACAGTCACAGCTGATGCCAGCGCAACGCAATAGGCGCGAGGCGCATTTAGGCGGGTGATTTTTTCACCAACTGTATTGATCAATTTTGGCCCGAATAACAGCAAGCCAAGAGCTAGGCCAGCCGCGCCAATAATCATCACCCAAAGCGGAATTGCGACTTTTGCGGCAACACCAGCCGAACTAAAGGTCGACACAATCGCGGCCAAAGGACCAACGGCATTTGCCACGTCATTCGCGCCATGTGCAAAGCATAACAGCGAAACACCAATAACCAGTGGCAGGTTAAACAGCGTGTAGATTTGCTTTTTGCGGTTGGTGATTGATTTGGCGCGTTTGGCAATATAGGGAACCGACAAAAGCCATCCGATAAAAAATGCGGCAATTGAATAAGCGTACATCTCTATCGTTGTTGGTTTCCAGATTTTTTTCAGCCCCTTCATTGCCATATAGGCAGCAAAGGCGCTTGCCATCAAACCAATCAAAATCGGCACCCAGCGCCGCGCCGCTTGTTTGCGGTCTTCGACATTAAAAATCTTGACCTTGATAAATAACAATAGGCCAGCGGCAACAATTCCGCCAAAAACAGGCGAAATAACCCAGCTTGCAGCAATTTTTGACATGGTTATCCAATTAACCAAACCAAAGCCAGCACCAGCAATGCCCGCCCCCATTACCCCCCCAACAATCGAATGGGTGGTTGAAACTGGCGCGTTTAAAAAGGTTGCTAGATTAATCCATAGCGCGGCGGCAAATAGGGCGCTGAGCATCAGATTTCGAAAATCAGTTGCGGTAACGCCATCGCCTGGATTAATGATGCCTTTGGCCACTGTTTGCACGACATCGCCGCCAGCCAGAATAGCACCGGCGCTCTCGCAAACCGCGGCAATCACAACGGCAGCGGTAACCGTTAACACTTTGCCGCCAACCGCCGGCCCCATATTATTGGCAACATCATTTGCGCCGATATTTAGCGCCATGTAGCCTCCAATAATCGCCGCCGCAACCAGCATCACAATATTTTCACTGGCAACGTCCAGGCTTAGGCTGCCATAGATGCCGGCTATGATTAAAAAGATGGCCGCGATAACAAAGGGCAAAAGCCGTGATCGAACATTTTTGACTTGGCCATGGAGATAATCCATTCGGCGCAAATCATTGATGTAGCGATTAGATTGCTTTTGCTGGTTTTTTTCCATGATCGCACCTTGCACTATAATCTTTGAGATATCGTCACCTTAATGATGGCATGGCAGCGTCAGCACATCCCATCATCAACATCAGCCTAAATGGCAAATTAACCACCAATGGCGACAGAAGTAGCAAATTTCACCTGATCATGCCATGCCAGAAATCAGGTTTATTTTTTTTAGCAGGGCTGGTGGCCAAGCCATTGCCGAAGCCGTGTCTTGACATAGATTCCGTCAACATTTGGCAAAGCACGCGTCGGATTGTCGGTGGTGATCTTCACTACGGCCAAACGCGGGCCAGTTGGGTCATTAGGTTTATTGGTAAAAGCATCAAGCACATCATAATCATAGATGGTCTGACATCCAACAAACCCACAACCAGTAGCAATCTCGGCAAGATTAACACCATGTGAGGTATGGCTTTTCTGCATGCCGGTTTCGCCAAAATGCCCATTGTCAAGAACGACAATGCTAAGGTTATTTGGCTTTTGCGCCGCAACCGTGGCAAGCGCGCCGATCCCCATTAAGGCTTCGCCATCGCCGGTGATGACCATCACTTGCCGGCCAGGTTCGGCAATGGCAAGACCAAGACCGATCATAACAGCACCGCCCATCGCGCCCCATAAATAGAAATTGGCATGATGGTCGCCAGCAGCATAGACATCATAGGTTGACGAGCCAAGGCCGCAAACCACGAGCATATCGTCACGGTTTTGCAGCAAATGTTCTACCGCCGCACGGCGTTCAATTGTTACCATTTCTGACATCTCTACCACTCCTTGCGGCCAATAAGGCGCTGCGACAATAGAATTGCGATTTTCTGTTCACTGGCAAAAGCGGCGTAAAGTGCGGCGTCAACCGTCGGCCCAACCTCTTCAGGGTTGTTACAACGCATCACTTCGATCCCCATCATTTCAAAGCTGGTTGACGTGGCGCGAGCCATAGGCACCTGCCATGAATTAAACTCGCCATATTCGCCGCGCATGCTGACAATCGTCACAAAAGGAAAATTGCAATTGGTGACAAGGCTAAGCATATTGACGCAATTGCCAACGCCGCTTGATTGCATCAAAAGCACCGATTTTTTGCCGCCAAGCCATGCACCGCAAGAAGATGCAATGCCTTCTTCTTCGGTGGTTAGCACAATTGGCGTCATATCAGGATCATCATGAACTCGCCGGATCAAATGCGCATGACCGGCATCAGGAACGTAGGGAACCTGGCTGATGCCAGCTTTTTTGAAAGCGTTATAAATATCATCTTCCCAAACATGGGGTGTGGAAACAGCCATTTGCTTTCTCTCAATTATCACGTTTCATTTGAATGCCGCAGACGATTGCCATGCTGTATAGATTTGTGCCGACCAAGAAAGTGGCCGCTTCGATGATTTACGATAGATAAGAAAGCGCGGCCAAGGCAACTGACAAATGCTGGTGGGCGGGAAAATATTTTCGACTACGCATTTGGATCAGCATTGGCAGCGGCATTTTTTGCTGGCACTGTTGTGATTGCTGGCCGTTTGGCCGTTGGGAAAATGATTTGAAAAAACCGAAGGCCAAGCCCTTTTGCAAGGAGATATGCGTGATGAAGACCTATCAACATTATATTAATGGTGCATTATGTGATCCGGCTTCGGGCGAATGGTTTGACAGTGAAAATCCCTACACGGGTGAAGTATGGGCGAAAATAGCTCGTGGCAATGCCGAAGATGTGGATCGTGCGGTGACAGCGGCAAAAGTCGCCTTTGACGGTGAATGGGGCGCAACTGGCCCAACTGCCCGCGGCAAGCTGATGGTCAAGCTGGCCGAAATTATCGAGCGCGAGGCCGTACGGCTTGGCGAGATCGAAGTTCGTGACAATGGCAAGCTAATTGCCGAAATGGGCGCGCAAACCAAATATCTGGCTGAATGGTACCGCTATTTTGGCGGGCTTGCCGACAAGATTGAAGGCGCGGTCATCCCGTCTGACAAGCCGGGCATTTTCAATTTCACCCGTTATGAGCCGCTTGGCGTTATCGGCATGATTACGGCGTGGAATTCGCCTTTGCTGTTGCTGGCATGGAAATTGGCACCGGCTTTGGCGGCGGGAAATACCGCCGTGGTAAAGCCATCTGAATATACGTCAGCATCAACATTGGAATTTATGGCACTTATCGAAGAAGCAGGCTTTCCCGCGGGTGTGGTGAATGCAATTACCGGTTTTGGAATGGAAGTTGGCGCGCCTTTGGTCGATCACCCCCATGTTAATAAGATTGCCTTTACCGGCTCGGATGTGTCGGGGCAGAAAATCTATGAGGCAGCAGCCAAGAAAATCATGCCGGTCACGCTGGAACTTGGCGGGAAATCCCCCAATATCGTTTTTGAAGATGCCGATTTTGAAGCCGCTGTCATGGGTGCTATTTCGGGAATTTTTGCAGCAACAGGACAAACCTGCATCGCCGGATCACGGCTTCTTGTGCAGCGCTCGATACATGATAAATTTGTAAAACGGCTTGTCGAGGTTGCTGGCGCAGCGAAAATTGGTGATCCAATGTCGACCGAAACGCATGTGGGGCCGGTCACAACGATGCCGCAATATGAAAAAATCATGGATTATATCAATATTGCAAAATCCGAAGGGGCTGTTTGCGTTCTTGGCGGCGATGCTTATCGCGGTGCGGGGGTAAAGGGCAAACAATTTGTCCAGCCAACGATCTTTACCGGCGTTCATAACCAAATGCGCATCGCCCAAGAAGAAGTATTTGGGCCGGTTCTGTCAGTGATCCCGTTTGATACTGAAGATGAGGCAATTGCTATTGGCAATGACATCGTTTACGGGCTGGCTGCGGGGGTCTGGACAAGTGATATTGGCCGTGCTTTACGCATGTCGGAAAAACTAAAGGCGGGAACGGTTTGGGTGAATACCTACCGCGCGGTTAGCTTTACCTCACCATTTGGCGGCTATAAGCGCAGCGGTGAAGGCCGTGAAAGCGGCAAGGAATCAATCAAGGAATTCTTGCAGGTTAAATCGGTCTGGATTGCCCAGCAAACCACAGCGGCGAACCCCTTTATTATGCGCTGATATTTATCATGCTTAATCACATGCTGGCTTAATAGTTTTGGCTTAATTTTTTTTTGGGTTGGCGTTTTGCTGCCAGCCGCTGAATGATGGCGGGTTTTGGCTGGTCAATTCTGCCGTGAAAATAGTCAAGAATGGTGAAATCATTAGGCAGTCTTGCGGCCAGTTCGCCGTCCCGTAACAGAAAGTCAGGATTGCTTGGGCGGCCAAAGGCTTCATTGCCGGTGGTAAAGGTTTCATAGGCAAGATAGCCGCCCTTCCGCACAAGCCCGAATAAATCATCAAGCCGTGGCCGGTAAAGGTAATTGGCGACAATCACAATATCGAACCCATCATCAGCAAAGCCCCATATATCCGTATCTTCCAGATCAAATTGGCAGATTTCAATTTGCGGACATCTGGCCTTTAACGCCGCCAATGCAGCATGATCGCGGTCAATTGCCACGAATGAAAACCGGCCGGGAAAAGCATGATCCAATGCGCAGCAATGCCGCCCTCCGCCCGCCGCAAAATCAAGAATTCTGGCGCCATCTGGCCAGTTTTGTGCCTGCTGCATAATCCAATCAGATGGCGGCGATAGTGGGGACGGGGTGGTCATTGGCATGACGGGTCTGTTTTGGTAAAAAAACGGGTAAGGGCGGCCAAGGTTTGATCGGGTGCTTCTTCGGCCAGAAAATGCCCACTATTGATCGACTGACCCTCAACATGGCTGGCATAGTTTTGCCATTCGGCAACCACATCATAATGTTTGCCAACAAATCCGATATCGCCCCATAGCGCCAAAACGGGCATTTTCAGTTTTTTGCCATTATCGGCAGCATCATGGTCTAGATCGATGCTGGCTGCGGCACGATAATCCTCGCAACTGGCATGAATGGTGGCCGGATTTTTAAAACAGCGCAAATATTCGGCAAAGGCCTGATCGGTAATGGCGCCTTTGGTGCGACCCCAATGACCGGCCTTATGATGGAGAAAAAATTCTGGATCATGGCCGATCAAAGTTTCGGGAAAGGGGGCTGGTTGAATCAAAAAGAACCAATGGTAATAGGCGGTGGCAAATGCCTTGTCGGTTGTGCCATACATCGCCTCGGTAGGCGCGATATCCAGCACGGCAAGATGGGTCACCGCATCAGGGTTATCACGCGCCAAACGATGGGCAACACGCCCGCCGCGATCATGACCAGCAACGGCGAAATGATCATGCCCCAACGCGGTCATCAGCGTCATCATATCTGCCGCCATGGCGCGCTTTGAATAGGGGCTGTGATGGGCGTCGGTTTTTGGTTTGTCGCTATCGCCATAGCCGCGAAGGTCGGGGATCACGACGCTGAACTGGCTGGCAAGGGCAGGGGCAATCTTATGCCACATATAGCCGGTCTGCGGATAACCATGAAGCAGTAATAGCGGCGGCCCCGTTCCGGCCGAACGAAAATGGATTCCAACCCCGTCATGGATATTTGTTCTGCTGATAAAGTCATTGGTGAAATTCATCTCTGGCTGTCCTTTGATTCTGGCCGTTACGTTAGGGGCTATCGTTTGGTTGATGCGGTAGTTTTTACATGCTGCCAGATATGGTCAAGCTGGCTGTCCTGTTTACGGCTTAGGCGCATAAGATTGATGGTGAGGCCAATATCCCATTGATCGGAACCGGCTCGGCACAGAACGCCGGTCTGAATGTCAGCGGCAATCAGGCTGTAGGGAAGCCACGACAACCCCGAACCGTTCCAAGCACGAACCCGAAGCGCGCCAACCATCGAATTTTGATAAACTGGCTTTAACCGGTCGCGCTCAATGCGGCCAGTCATATGGCGCGAAAACAGCTTGCCAAGTGATGATCCGGGTGAAAAGCCTATATGGGGAAGCGGGGTGCTGGTGTCATCATCCAACGAATATAGGGGGCGGCCATTTTCACTGGGTTTGCAAACTGGTACCAGCTTGTCGGTTCCGATTTCGATGGCCTCGCTGATGGCACCGCTCGGGCGCCCGTCAGTAAGTGGATTGTTATAGGCAATCAGAAAATCAACGTCGCCAGCCAGAAAACTGCTTATGCAATCAGGAAGGTCATCAACCCGAAGGCGCGACATAATTGGCCCAAAGCTGTTTTCAAAGCCTTGCAACCAATCGGGGAAAAATCGCCAAGCTACCGAATGTTGGGCGGCAAAGCGAACAACATAGCGATCGGCCATCAGGTTGCTTTGTTGCAAAATATTACGTTCATCAGCAAGCCGTTTGAAAGATGATAAAGCCACATCAAGAATTTGCTCGCCAGCTGCTGTCAGCCGGACAGGGCGCGAACGGCGATCAACAAGCGCAAATCCGGCCCAATCTTCCAATGCCTTAATGCGTCGGCTCAAGGCGGGCTGGCTTATATGCGATTTTTGCGCGGCCAATGAGAAATGGCCCGTTTCCTGAACGGCTGCCAAGTCATCAAACCATTGTAAATCCATGATTATAATTTTCCCATGCAAAAAACACATCATGTTAATGCAAAATAAACATTGGCATTTCTGATAAAAGCGCGTCAAGTTTTTTCATATTATTTCGCGCCGCACACGGCGTATTTGGTTTAACTCTATCAAAAGAACGGATGCCATAGAATGGCTAAAAAGCTAAGCGAATTTCCCTCGGTTCCCCTTTGTCACCAGCCAACACCGTTGGAATTTATGCCGCGGATGAGTGAATCGCTTGGCGGGCCAAGGCTATGGATCAAACGCGATGATTGCACCGGCCTTGCGACCGGTGGCAACAAGACGCGCAAGCTGGAATTTTTGATTGCTGATGCGATTGAAAAAGGCGCTGATATGGTGGTGACACAAGGCGCGGTTCAGTCAAATCATGTTCGTCAGACGGCAGCCGCCGCCTGCAAATTTGGCCTTGATTGCCATGCGCTTTTGGAACGGCGTGTACCGGATCGGGCAGATGATTACGAAACTACAGGCAATGTTCTTTTCGATCAGATGTTTGGCACAAGCCTCGAATTTCGGCCAGCGGGTCTGGATATGAATGCCGAAGCGATGGTGGTAACTGAAAAGCTGGCTGCGGCTGGCCGCAAGCCCTATTTTATTCCGGGCGGTGGTTCGAATGAAATTGGCGCACTTGGATATGTTTCCTGCGCCTATGAATTGCTTGATCAGATCAAAGCTAATAATCTTGATGTCGGCTGGATTGTTCTAGCAACGGGAAGTGCGGGAACGCATGCTGGTATGCTGGCTGGTCTGCATGCAACCCGGTCAACAATTCCGGTTATGGGAATCAGCGTTCGCCAGCCTGAGCACAAGCAAATTGCCGCGGTTCACAAACTGGCAGTTTTAACCGCTGCACAATTGACCGATACGCCGCTTGGTGTTGAAAAAGTGATTGTCGATGATGGTTATGTTGGCGCTGGTTATGGCCAACCAACCCAGGGCACGCTTGACGCAATTAACCTGATCGCACGGCGTGAAGGACTGCTTTTTGATCCGGTTTATTCGGGCAAAGGGCTTGCAGGCATGATTGGACTTGCTGGTCAGAATTTTTTTGAGTCTGACAAAGATGTCATCTTCTTGCATACTGGTGGCGCAGCGGCATTATTTGCCTATGGCAACCAATTGGCAGAAAATGCGGCAAATGGATAATGCGTTTAGACTAAACCCATCGGCCATAGTGGTGGATGGTTGACTATTATAATTTGGCTTTAAACAAACTAGGGAGATAAAAATGAAACGTAAGTCACTTTAAAAATCTTTGATTGGTATCGCTAGTTCGGCGGTGATTGGCACAATGTCAAGCGGCGCGATGGCAGCGGAAAAATTGCAGATTGGCCCGTCGGATAGGCATCGAACCCCCTTCACCCGCTCCAACTTTTATATGATTATAGCTAACCAGCCGTCTCGCATTTGAGCCGACTTTTGTGTTTGCCTATGCTTTTTTGAAGGCTAAAAGCCAGTGAAATAATCCGATATCACAATTTCATCTAATCCTGCTTAGAAGCGGTTTTCTAGCGCAGTAATTTGATAACAGCCGATCTCGGTCATTTTACCAGCGCGTGATTCACTATGAGCAAGGGCTATCGACACGCAGCCTAATCAACCTATTTTCGATCGAACAGGATTGAGCAAACATGCAAGATGTATTCATAGCGGGATATTCAGATAAACTGTCGGCAAGGCCAAGTGAGACTATCACATTTTTTGTGTCCAGCCGTGCGGTTTCAGATTTTAAGGCAACATTGCATCGCTCGATTTCGGCAGATCCGAATCCGGATGGGCCGGGCATTGTCGAACAGGATGCTAGCACTTACTTCAGATCATCGTCTTTCGCGTCGCGCTATCAGGGGTTTACCCCCGGCTCATTTGCCCAAAGTACGACAGATCTGCGAGCGAAAATCAACACTGACCTTTTGATAAAATTATGGTTTATGCCGACGGTTCTGGTGTCTGCAGATCAAACGTTAATCGCTTGGGGGCATGTTTCGATTATCCTTGATTCACAGGGTATAATCACTGCCAAATTACTGGGCGACATGTCTGTTTCCACAACCGTCGAGGTAAAGTGCAACCAATGGCACAGCCTTGAGCTGACGGTTTTAGCATCGGGTATGATGACGCTTGATGTCAAATCTATGATGATGGCAAAAGCAAATATTGGGGATACAAAAAGTAGCCGCACAGAATTGGGCATTGCCCAGATGTTTCCACTTTCAGTGACCGCACCGGTTCGCATCGCGGCTGGCTTTGGTGACGCCCCATGTTGCTTCAATGGAAAAATTGAGGCGCCGGAAATTCTGGTTGACGGCGCTTTAATTGCGAAATGGGATTTTGCTCAATCCATATCATCGCTGTCGGTAAAAGCTCATACCGGGCCTGATCTTTTGTTGAGGAACGCCCCCACAAGGGGGGTTACGGGTTGCAAGTGGGACGCAACCGAATTTTGCTGGCGACATAAACCAGCCCATTATGCTGCAATATTGTTTCACGATGATGATATTTATGATTTTGGATGGGACAAAGATTTTGAATTTGTGGTTCCAGATGATATGCCTTCCGGCATATATATTATGCGCATCGAGGCTGAAGGGCATTATGATGCGATGCCGTTTTTTGTTTGCCCGCCACTTGGCAAGCGCCGTGCAGATTTATGTGTTCTGGTCTCAACTTTTACCTACACGATCTATGGGAATCATGCTCGCCCCGACTTTGCGCCATCATGGCTTGAAAAGATCAGTGCTTGGAATGCTTACCCGAATAACCCGTCCGAATACAGGCATTATGGGCTGTCGACCTATAATAATCATACCGACGGCTCAGGCGTTTGCCACGCCTCACATAAACGCGTTCTCTTTAATCTTCGACCCGGGTATCTGACCTTTGGCGAAGCAAGCTGTTCTGGCCTTCGCCATTTTCAGGCAGATAGCCATTTGATCGCATGGTTGCATAATCAGGACATTGCATATGACATTGTTACCGATGATGAGCTTGATCGTGACGGTGTTGCCGCCATCTCAGGTTATAAAGCCGTCTTAACCGGAAGCCATCCTGAATATCACACCAGCGCAACACTGGATGCGTTGAAAGATTATCGGGATAACGGTGGGGGACTTATTTATCTTGGCGGCAATGGATTTTACTGGCGGATTGTGCGCCATTCTGAAGAGCCTTCCTTGCTTGAAATCAGGCGGTCTGAAGATGGATTGCGCGCATGGGCGTCTGAACCAGGGGAATATTATAATGCCTTTGACGGCAGTTATGGTGGCCTTTGGCGACGCAATGGACGCCCTCCACAAAAGCTTGTTGGGATTGGCTTTACCGCACAGGGAAATTTTGTTGGCATGCCCTATAAGCGTGTTAACTACGACAAAAACATGGACTGGGTTTTTGATGGCATTAATGGCGAATTGCTTGGCGATTTCGGCTTTAGTGGACATGGAGCGGCCGGGTTTGAACTTGATCGGCGCGATGAAAAGCTTGATGAGGGCCAGGATATCATCACTCTTGCGCAATCCTATGACGAGGGTAACCGTTTTATTCTTGTTCCAGAAGAAATGTTAACGCATCTAACAAATCTGTCAGGTAGACCCGAGGCTGATGCAAAACGGGCTGATATGGTCTATTTTAAAACAGCTAACGGCGGACAAGTATTTGCAGTTGGTTCAATCACCTTTTGCGGGTCATTGCCTTGGAACAACTATGATAACAATATTTCAACGTTGCTTAAAAATGTTGTGCGTAAATTTGTTGAGTCCTAGGACAAATCCGGCCTACCAATTGGCGGTAAATCTAGCTCAAGGGCGGCGCCAACACGAAGGCACATCGCTTCATCATGCGCTTTACCGACGATTTGTATGCTGGTTGGCATGCCGTCACTTGCAAGGTTAATTGGCAGCGATAGGCCGCACATTTCCAGAAAATTAAATGGCCTGGTGAAATAGCCTGGTGATTCCGCCTGATCGACATCAGCCAGTGCTGGGGCAGTGCTCGTGCTACTTGGCATCGCAAGCGCATCAAAACCGCGCATCGCATCACCAAAGTCGGTCATGATTTCTTTGCGCTGTTGCAAAACACGAAAATATTCATGGGCATGATAATGCTCTCCCAACAGCATTCGCGTGCGCACATCTTCATCCATTGGCAAATCAGGGTCTTTGTAGAAACGGCCATGATTATGAAAGGCCTCAACCGCGGTGATCATCCCGTTATCATCGGCCATATCGCCGTAGGATACGGGGTTTTCAAATGGTATAATTTCAGCCCCCATCGCGCGCAAACGACCCAAAGTCATGTCATAGGATGCAAGTATATCTTCAGAACATTTTTGGCGTTCTTTATCGGCAAGGCTGCCAAGGCGTAATCCAGAGACGCCCTTATCTAATTCCGCATATAAACCATCGCCATTATCCATATCCTGGGCGATTTTCCACCCTTCGCAGCCATCAAGCACATTAAACATTATCAGGCAGTCAAGTACAGTCTGGGCAATTGGCCCGGGTGTATCAAGCGATTGTGATAGCGGCATGATCCCATGCAAGGGCAAGCGCCCTGCCGTCACCTTTAGGCCAACAAGCCCACAATAGGCTGCTGGCAAACGAATTGACCCACCGGTATCACTGCCCATGCCGCATGGCGCCATGCCTGACGCCACTGCCACTGCCGTTCCTGATGAAGACCCGCCCGGAATTCGGTGCGTTTTCATATCCCATGGATTCATTGGAGTTCCCATTTTCTGATTGGTTCCCCAGCCGCCAAAGGCACATTCAACCGTTTTGGTTTTACCAAGAATAATTCCACCAGCTGCTGTGAGCCGCTGAACCATTGTTGCGGTGGTGCTGGCAGTATTATCAAGCATCGCCGCCGACCCGCAGGTTGTTACCTTACCCTCAACATGGAAAATATCTTTCAAGGCATAAGGCATCCCGTAAAATGGCCCTGCAGCAAATCCCGCAGCCAACGATTTATCTGCCGCCGCCGCCATTTCCAGTGCGGTATCAGCCCATGTGTTTTGATAGGCGCCAAGGCGGGGGTTTAGCCGTTCTATTTCATCCAGGTAGGCCTGAACAACGATGCTTGGCTTGGTGCTGTTGTTCTGGTAGCTACGATAAAGCCCATGAATTGTGTTCAGAGGATCAAGGGGTTTGGGGTTCGACATCACAAATATCTCAAATGCGTAATGGTAAGGGTCAAGCTACAAGGTACAGGCTATTGGTGCATAGCGTCTATGGCTTCAATTTTCCAAAATGCCAGTCTTTTCCGGGAACTGCAGCAAGAAGCGATTTTGTGTAAGCGTCTTTTGGATCTTTGAATAATTCAGCCGTTGGCCCCATTTCAACAATTTTGCCATATTGCATGACGGCAACATAATCACAGACCTGCGCTGCGACACGCAAATCATGCGTGATGAACAGCATGGATAAATCCATTTGCTCGCGAATGTCATCCAGCAGTTCAAGAATCTGTGCCTGAATTGAAACATCCAATGCCGAAACTGGCTCATCGGCAACCAAGATATCTGGCTTTAAGGATAGCGCTCTTGCAATACCGATGCGCTGGCGCTGTCCACCGGAAAATTCATGGGGGAAGCGATCAAACGACCGTCGATCAAGGCCAACAATATCCAGAAGTTCATAGGCGCGTTTGGAAGCATCTTCCTTATCTTCGCCCTGTAGAATAGGGCCTTGCGAAATGATATCGCCAACCCGGATGCGTGGATTCAATGACGCAAACGGGTCTTGAAACACCATCTGTATGCGCTTTCTATATGGGCGCAAGTCGTTGCGACTTAATTTGGTAATATCAACATCGCCAAGTTTGATCTGGCCTTCATCACTATCAATGAGCCGGATTACACAACGTGCCAATGTGGATTTTCCCGATCCACTCTCGCCAACCACGCCAAGGGTTTCGCCGCGGCGCAATTCGATTTGCACATTTTGAACGGCTTTGACCTCGCGGTTTGGCTTTCCTAATCCAAAAAAGCTTTTACCCCCACCGAATGATTTGCAAACACCTTCGGTTTTCAACACGACTTCAGCCGCCCTTGATCTTGCTTTGCGTGGCTTTAGCCGCGGGATGGCAGCAATCAAAGAT
>Ga0209199_1002500_pt1 | contig 19564 bp, 16 predicted proteins | sample COGITO_mtgs_1105_7_FD_184805 | JGI IMG/M metagenome (GOLD analysis project Ga0209199, IMG submission 184805) | Pelagic marine microbial communities from North Sea - COGITO_mtgs_110523 (SPAdes) (version 2) | ecosystem: Environmental > Aquatic > Marine > Epipelagic ...
AATATTAACTTCAGCATTGAGCTTAAAACTACCATCACCAGTTGACGATGTAAAACTTGTTACGGTTGGCCTAACCGTATCTGAATAACTTGGGTTAACGTTCGCCGCGGCATCAGTCGTCGCCACGTTACCCGCCGCATCCACACTAAAACCAACACCCACGTCCACATTATCAGCCGCTGTTGCCGCCGCAAAACCTGTCGTCGCCTCTAAAGCTGCCGCCTTGGTCGCGGTAAGAGTTACGGTTAAAACAGTTGCACTGGTCACAATGGCTGATGTTACATCGCCCACAGCAAAAGTTACGCTATTGTCGGAAGTATCGCCGTCGGTATCCCAGACCAACTTCGTCCAGTCTACAAAAGCCTTAACATCTAATCCAGTTGCACCAACCGTATCAAAATTAGTACCAGTAACCACGAGCTGTTTGTCTACTGTGTTATACTGAACTGCAGTGACCGTAGTCGTCGGAGCAATTGTATCAATCGAAAACGTCTTTGCGTTGGAAGCGACCGAACCAATCGTCGCCGTGACGCTCTCGCTACCCTCACCCATTGTGTCAATATCAGCGGCCACGATAGCCACAGTCCAGTCACCATTAGCATCAACCGTTGCTGTTTTATCGGCAAGACTACTGTTAAAACTCAAGGTAACCGTCTGATCAACATTTCCACGCCCAGTAATATTAAATCCAGCGGTGTCTTCGGCAACATTAACCTTGTCATCAGTTGCTATCGCGTTAATCGTTATTCCCGAACCCGCAATAGCTATTGAAAGCGTCCCGGATCCAACAGCAGCGTTTGCATCCGTACCCGTAACCGTGAATACATCCGTGACGCTGTCGGCCGCTGTGAGCGCCACAGTATCAGCGTCTGAAGCGTCCAAAGTATACGTGTAGGCGCCCGTAGCAACTGTCAGCGCTAGAGTTCCGTATGTACCAGTTAAATAACTCACACCGGTCGTGACAGCGCCGCCAGTAATACCAAAAACAACCCCGGACGTCTCACCAGTATCAGGGTCTACAGCAGCTAAAGTATTTGTAACTGTGTTAGCCACGGCACCCTCAACTAAAGAACCGGTGGTCGGAGCAGTTACAACTGGCGTATCATTTATACCAGTAATCTGTATTGTCAGATCCTTAGTGCTTCTGTCTGTCCCATTGTCTACCTTAACCTTGAACGTCTCAGTTGCCACGGCATCCTTTACTATAGCATCCGTGCTAGCGAGTTGTGTGGACGCGACTGTGTCACTTAATTTATACTCATACGCACCAGTTGTCGCATTCACCGTCAGGGTTCCGTAAGTTCCCGTTGCCGAAAAAGAGCCGTCGACAGCAATTGAACCTGAAATTGAGTAATTCAGCGCAGCGCCAGCTGGATCGGTACCAGACAGGGTTCCGGTCACTGATGCGGTACTGCCTTCCGTTAGTGCGCCAGCGGTAGGTGCCGCAAGGTATACGTCGTCGGCGCCCTTAATCGTAAACGAAAGGCTACCAGATCCTGAGGTTGCCCCATCAAATGCTGAAACGGTGAATGTCTCTGTGAGAGTGGCACCCGACTGAAGATCCTGTACGCTGCCATTGTCGTTATTCATAGTGTAGGTGTATGCGCCGGTGGCAACATCTAGGACTAACTGCCCACCATACTCACCAGTAAGAGACGCCGCCGAGTATGTTACCGTCATTCCCTCTGGGTCTACTCCACTCAGCGTGCCTGTCACCGTACCATTTGTGGCGTCGTCCTCCGTAACACTGCCACCAACCGCAGTTAGAACAGGAGCTTCATCAGCATCGGTAATCGCTATTTCTATGGTCTTAACAAGCGTCTTAGAGCCACTATCCTTAGTCTCAACATTTATCGAATACAAAGTTTTCGTTTCATAGTCTGGCTGCGTCACAAAAGACAGCGCACCAGCCTCCGTTAAGGTAAACGACGCGGCATCTGTGCCACCCACGAGAGTGTACTTGTGACCAGAAGCTTGGTTCGCATCCACGGTACTCAGGTTGCCAACACTGAGTGATGCATCTGATTCCAGGTAAGTTGAAGCCACAGTGATATCAACAGGGGCCGTGTTGTCTTTAGCTGATTGAACAGCAGCAGCATCTGAAAATGAGATGCTGGAGTCGCTAACGTTTCCAAGGACACCCGCCGAGACCTTGACCGCTGGAGTACCCTCCGCTTTTATACCGGTAATAGTTTCAAACAAGGTTGCCGTTGTCGCAGTAGCCGTATTGGCGCCCGTTACTTTTTCCTGTATTTCACCAGAAATACCCGCCGACACAGAGCCAGCTGGATCGCCGACTGCCTTTATGCTTGTGATTGTTAAAAAGTAGTTTGTACTTGTTACTGTCCCCGCATTTGCACCTGTAATTAAATTTTCCGTCTGGGCCGCTCCCAACGCATCGGTTCCCACGACCGTAAACGTAATTCCCGAATCATTGCCCGCAGATGAAATTGTCACCTTGTGAGCAATCGAGTTAGTTACATCACCGCTGTCTCCGCCGGTTGGGATGTTGGCCGCCAAAGCACCACCAATAGTCAAAAATGCGTTGTTTCCAACTGCCGCAGATGTCGAGATGCCGTCTGCGTCTGCGAGACCTGCATTTGTACCAGACACAAGGAACGACATCGCAGAATCGTCACCAGTAGATGAAATTGTCACCTTCGTGGCCATAGCGGGGGTGATTGTTCCACCACCAACCATAGCCAGTTGCGCGTTGGCTGCAACTGTAGCCTCTACCGAGATCGCGTCGGGATCGGCAACCACTGTCGTCAATGTGCCGAGCACACCCGCCTCCACAGTGCCAGCAGAAGCTCCATCCGCAGTTATACTTGCAATGGTTAAAAACGAGCCCTCAGTTATGGCCGTACCTGAATTTGAGCCTGATAATACTTCGGTCAGAGCAGTCGGAGCAAAACCCGCCATTACTGTGCCAGCCGGCGTGCCAGTCGTAGCAATACTGGTGATCGTCAAGTATTCGTACAAACTTGTCGCCGCTGTCGAATCGGCGCCAGCCAAATCTTCACTTATAGAAATCCCATTTTCATTAGTTCCAACTATCCTGAAGGTAACCGTCGCATCGTCGCCTGACGAAGTAATTGTTACTTTCTGAGCTTGATCGTTAACGACAGCGCCACCAACTATAGTAAGCGCCCCGTTGGGCCCAACCGCCGCATCTACCGAGATAGCATCAAGATCATCAATCCCAGTTGTACCAACCACCGTAAAACTGACCGCTGAGTCATTTCCTGACGAAGTAATTGTTACTTTCTGGCCGACAGAATTAGTGACTGATCCAAGTAAAACCAAATCGCCGTTAAAAACTAACGCCGGCGCCGCTGCCGTTACTGTCGCACTTACTGCTATGCCGTCAGCATCCTGCCCATTGTAAACGCCATCATTTGCCAGATTTACGCTCTCATTTCTTGCAGCTAATTCAACTTGATCCGTCAGCAACCCAATGGTCTGGAAGGCATCGGCCGTATCTTCAATGTCCGTTACACTGTCAATTATCGACACCACGTTTGCAATCGACGCCTCTAGAGTTGTCATGCCATCAAATACAGCCTTATTAGCATTTAAAATTTTCGAGATATCAGCTGAAAGCTGCGTGGTGACCAGAGTAATATCTGCCGCAACATCGAAATCTAGAACCTGTGCCGCAGCTATTTTTGCTGTCAAAACTGAAGTAACCGAACCGAAAGCAGTCGCGAATGCATCTTCTTCAGAAGCGCCCGATCCCTCAATCGCCGCCGCAAAGGTGTTCACAACAGTCATTATCTTTTTGCTTGTCTTTTCAACTTCAAGAGCCAGTGTATCATAGACTAACTTGTCCGCAGGAAGCATTTCAGATGTGTCAGCGAACGCGTCAAATGTCAGAGGGTTGTATTTTGTTGAATCAAATCCGAGCGCAGTCGCAACATTAGCCATTGCAGCAGCAGAAGTTAGAGTGGCATCTGCCGCCATCATGTTGGTAACCATCGTCGTGGCTGGAGTAACCATGGTAACCGCACCATCCGCCCCTTTGGGCGCAACGAGCGTCAAACCAGAGACCACACCATTGATCGTACTGTCCGTAGTGGAAGCATCGGTTGTGACCACGACATTGTAGGTCGCTTGCGTTGGAGTTAGTGAATATGATCCATCCGCAAGCGTGAAACCTGTCGTCTCACCGGCTTGGAATTCACCGTCTTTGTTATAATCAAGAAATACTGTCGCATTTTGAAGCGGACCACTTTGGGCCTTACCGCTTGCAGCCGAATAAGTCGTTGTTGTGGAACCACCACCGCAGGCGGATAGCGCCAAAAGCCCTAAAGGAGATACGCCAACTAAGAATTTATTTTTGCGCGACATGGTGGGCTCCTGTAGAGATGGGGCGGATAACTGATTTATTTTGCAGTCTCACTGTCCACCCAAAAAAAAATTTAACCCAACATCCTCAAGTAACCGCAAAACTCAATTTCTATTGGGTTTTGTTACCTTTAGACGTAAGATCTACTAATAATTATGAATAATATTATACATTATTTGCTGCGATGTAAATATTATTAATGATTATTTATCAGGCACTGCTTAGCAAATAACTGCACGACAAATGATCAATGTTGTTTATTGATGCCTTGGTGATAACCCCCGGTAGAGTAAAAATACAATAGTTCTGCGCTAACTCACACTAATGCTGCCAAGATCGTCTCTTTTTTATCATTATTTCCTTCGTTAAAATAATAATTATTTCAAAAGTCAGAGTTTCTGCCTGAATTATTATCCTCTGCAAATTATCCTATCACCTTTCGACCCTCAATCATGCGACTAACAGCCCCACTGGCGGTGAATAACGATTAGTGCTAAAATATTAGTGACTGGAATTAACCTTGGAACCAAAAAAGAGTGGGCTATGCAAACACCCAAAAGCCAGAAAACCGCTACGCTTTACCGAACAGTCATGCCCGAACACATATGCCCTCATGGGCTCAGATCTAAAGACTTGTTAAAACGTCAAGGCTTCACGGTTAACGACCAACACCTTAAGACCCGTGACGAGGTGGATGCGCTTAAAACTCTTCATAACGTGCCAACGGTACCGCAGACATTCATTGATGAAGAACGCATTGGCGGTTTTGACGATTTGCTGCGGCACTTTGGAAAAAATAAAAGGGCAAGCGAAGAACTCAACTACCAACCTGTTATTGCTTTATTTTCAATTGGGCTTCTACTGGCCATTGCCATTACTTGGTTAGAATTTGGCGCTACTCTAACGGGGAAAACAATTGAATGGTTTATCTCGATCTCAATGGTGCTGCTGGGGCTTCAAAAGCTGATGGATATAGAACGGTTTTCATCTATGTTTTTGACCTACGACTTGCTCGCACAACGTTGGGTCCCGTATAGCTACCTCTATCCCTTCGTGGAGGTCGGTGCTGGCCTGATGATGATAATGGGTATATTAACTTGGGTCTCTGCTCCAGCAGCATTCTTTATTGCTAGTATCGGTGCAGTTAGCGTATTCAAAGCTGTCTACATCAACAAGCGTCAGCTAAAGTGTGCCTGTGTGGGTGGGGACAGCAATGTACCCCTAGGCTTTGTTTCATTAACTGAAAACTTAATGATGATTGGAATGGCTGTCTGGATGATCGCAAAGGCTTGATGCCACAAGCATCGCTCCAAAACTAAAGCTCTACTGCACAATCTGCTAGACAACGAGAAGTCACTTGGGCAATTTGATGATCACTATAAATTTAATAGACTGAAGTTCAGCCGTGATGGATGGGAAAAAACCATGAAGAGAGCAATATTCACCCTACTAATTTTAGCCTGGGCATCAGTAGCAACTGCGCACTCCGCCCTTAAAAGTACAACGCCAGCCAACGGGGCCGTCATTTCTCAGACACCAAATGAAATAAGTCTCAACTTTGGAAAAGACATTCGCCTGACACGCCTAATGGCCACCCACGCAGACGAGAAAAAAATTAAACTAGATCTCAGCAAGCATAATGGCTTTATCAAGCATTATTTAATTCCCTTCGACGGAATGGGTGCTGGCAACTATTTGATTGAATGGCGCGGATTGGGTGGTGATGGACATACACTAAACGGCGCTTTCAGCTTTACTGTCGAATGACACTACCAGATATATGGGGTGTCGCGACAATCGCGACAAAGTTTGCACTTTACCTTGGAATACTAATATCCTCTGGTACTGTTTTTACTTCATTGGTATTTAGCCTTAAGATTTACCGTCGTCTCCCGGGATCGTTCGCATTTCTCGGCCTATGCGCTGCCCTGCTCTCATTCTCATTGCTAAGCGCCAATCTCGCCGGCGATGCAACGGGACTTTTGGATGTTGAACTTCTCCAATTACTGTGGAGCACACAGGCAGGAACAACTTTAGTTTGTCAAATCATGGGAATGGGAATTCTCACTGTTGGTCTTTTCATGGGACCTCTGGGCCGCTGGGTTTCAGCACTTGGAGGCCTAATCGCAATTTGGTCTTTTAGTAATATCGGGCATATTGCTGGAGACGACAGCTTGTGGCTTAAAATTACACTGGCGACACACTTAACTGCAATCGCATTTTGGTTGGGAGTTTTAATACCACTTAAAAAACTAAGTACTTCAGAAAAGACTTGGGCCACAGCCGCAGACTTGGGCCACCGCTTTGGTATAGTCGCTGTTATATTGGTCCCACTTGTGCTCGCAGCTGGCATGTTCATGAGCTTCGTACTCGTTGGGTCAATCGACGCCCTTTTGCGCACTGGCTATGGCCAGGCTTTAATTTTCAAGACAACCTTAGTGTCATTGCTCCTCGCCCTTGCCGCTGCGATCAAGTTCAGGTTTATTCCTGCATTACGCAAAGGTAATCCAAATGCCGCACAAAACCTGATCACATCAATTACGGCTGAATGGGCGGTAATTTTTGCCATCCTGGCAATTACAGCCGTGCTCACATCCAGCCTCAATTTACCAATGTGAAAGCTACTTTTCCACAGAGTTTTTAAAGGCTTTTAAAGTAAAAAAATGGTGATTATGGAGCAACTGAATGGTTGCCTAAACAAATTTAATAAGGTCCCAGAAATTACCACCTAGCCCACATAAAACAGCTAATTAAACTAACCACTTTAAACCAACATCATTTTGGTTATGGTCAATCTATATAATATTAAACTTCAAATAAGGTGTTTAAATGGATTGGCATAATTTTATGGATGGGATCGGAGCAGAAATAGCAACGCTTTCTAAAGAAATCCCTGAGACTGCTCGAGGGTTTGGAACGATGGGCGCTGCCGCAAAAGCTTCTGGCGCTCTCGACGAAAAAACCAAAGAAATAATGGCCTTAGGGATTGCAGTAGCAACGCGATGCGATAGTTGCATTGGCTTTCACATAAAGTCACTTATCCGCCTAGGTCTGACTAGGGAGGAACTTTGCGAGGCATTAGCCATGGCGACCTTCATGGGTGGCGGCCCCTCTTATGCCTTCAGTGCGAAAGCTCTATCTGCCTTTGATACTTTCTCAAAAAAAAGTTAGCACAGGCCTAATGGGATCAGGGTTTAGTCAGGTTTATAAAATCCTACAGTATCACCACTGGTCGTTACCCCAAGGCCATTGAGTAACCGGTTCACGTAATTAAAATAACCGACAATCTGATTGAGTTCTAAGATCTCGCCATCCTCAGCACCAGCTGCTTTTAGCGCTAGGACATCTTCCTGAACCATAGAACTTGGTCGCAATGTAAGCTTTTCTGCGTAGCGCAACATTTCAAGTTCCACACCGTCAAACACATCTTGAGGCATTTTAGACCAGAGGGCTTTTTCAATTGCATCTGATTTTTTGGCATCATCAATCAGGTGGGCGGCATTTTTCCAATGATTTTCTAGAGAATATGCGCAGTCGTTTAAAATAGAAACATAACTGCTCACCGTCTCTTGAAACCACATCGGAATTGTATTTGCATCATCGTGCAGGGCAGCGCGGTATAAAGTAACGTGACCTTTCATCGTATTTGGCCGCAGTGAATGCACTCGCATCACATTGTCGACCGTGCCGTGTGGTGTTCGCGCTAGGTCCAAAACCTCCTTCAGCTCCTTCGAGGCATCTTCGTCTGAAATCATGTTTATCCAAGCAGCCATTAATTAATTTCCTTATGCGCGCTCATCAGATTGCAATCGACGCTCAAGCCAACGTACACCCGCCGACACTACTAAAATAAGAATTAAATATTCTAAAACGAGGACCGTGTATATTTCCAGAGGCCTATATTCGGTCACGACCAACTCATTAGCTTTTCTGGTTAGCTCCTGCATCCCAATAATAGAAACTAATGACGACATTTTCAGCATATACACAAGTTGGTTGCCCAATGCAGGTAAAATGCGACGTATGGCCTGAGGTAAAATAACGAAACGCATCGTATCTCGATAATTCAAGGAAACAGAATGAGAGGCCTCATATTGCCCTTTGTCTATCGACTGAATGCCTCCCCTGAAAATTTCTGCCTGAAACGCGCTGTCCGACAAGGCCAAAGCAATAACACCGGCCCAAAACACAGTTACATCCAGTCCTGTAATTGGTGGCAATCCATAGTAAACCCAAAGAATTAGGACAAGGATCGGTACCGATCTTACTACTTCAACGTAAACTCTATTAAAATTGCGAAGCCACGGGTTTTTGGACAACCCTGGCAAAGCCACCAGCAGACCCACAACAACAGAAATTAAAATAGAGGTGAAAGACAGTAGAAGTGTGAAGTAATAGCCCGACAGCAAGAACTTTACATTAATTAAACCTGATTTGTTATATGGGTTTACCACATACCATCCCCAGTCATCTGAACACCCAGGCAAAAGTGCTATGGCAAAAAACAGAATTATAAGTTTTTTCATGAGGATCTCTAGTGTTGGAGAATTTGTTTTAAAAAGTTTTTACATCGGTCCGTATTTGGGGAGTCAAAGAACTTACTTGGTGGAGCCATTTCGACTATTTTACCTTCATCCATGAAAACCATTTTATCCGCAACGCGTCGCGCAAATCCCATTTCATGTGTGACACAAATCATCGTCATGCCAGTTTCAGCCAAGCCAATCATCACGTCTAAGACCTCACTAATCATCTCAGGGTCAAGTGCAGACGTAGGCTCATCAAATAACAAAATCTTTGGCTCCATACAAAGCGAGCGAGCAATTGCGACCCGCTGCTGTTGACCTCCAGATAATTGCCGAGGATATTTTTGCGCCTGCTCAGGAATTTTAACGCGCTCAAGGTAGGTCATTGCGAGTTTATTTGCCTGCTCTCGAGACAGGTTTTTAGATCGAATTGGCCCTAAGGTAATATTGTCCAAAACTGTTAAATGCGGGAAGAGATTAAATTGTTGGAACACCATTCCAACCCTGGACCTAATCTGCTGCAAAGAAGCCCCTCTCTCGGCGAGTGTGATCCCGTCAACTATTATCGATCCAGATTCGTGACGCTCAAGTCCATTAATACAACGTATCAAAGTTGATTTACCCGACCCCGACGGACCACAAATAACGACCCGCTCGCCTGCATTTACGCTGAGAGATACATCCTTCAGCGCCTCAAAGTCGCCAAATCTTTTAAAGACATTTTTGATCTGGATGTCTTCATTTATCACAGCTTGGGCCATTTGAACTCCTAATGCTGAGCCAACCAAACAACGCACAGCCGATAAAGGCAAGAATAGGATGTAATGATTGTTTCAAAAATATGCTTTGTAATATCCGATGCAGTCTGTAAAAACTCAGTTATTATCAACGTTAATATAAACTGGGGAGCAAACTATGAAAATATTTAATGTAATCGCCACCACCACTTTGCTGGCGATGGCAGGCCTGCATGCGCAAGCTGGAGCTTTGCAAGAGATTTTAAGTGGAGGTGTCCTAAAAGTTGGCACCACTGGTGATTGGAACCCGATGACCATGAAGGATCCCGAAACTAATACCTACACTGGATATGACATAGACGTCATGACCGAATTGGCAGCTGACATGGATGTGGAATTAGAATTTGTCCCAACCGAATGGAAAACGTTAGTAGCTGGTGTTACATCAGGTAAATACCACATGACAGGCTCCGCATCGGTTTCTGCAGGGCGGGCTAAGGCTACAGGATACTCAGATAGTTACTTTTCCTTAGCAACCGTCCCTCTAACATTAAAGTCAAACGCCAATAAATTTAAGGATTGGGATGACCTAAATAAACCAGGCGTAAAGGTGGCCGCTACTCTAGGCACAACTCAGGAAAAACAGGTTAAAGAATATTTTCCGGATGCAGAACACGTCATAATAGAGCCACCAGCGGTGCCATTTCAGCAAGTTTTAAGTGGTCGTGCCGATGCGCATATTACTTCTAACGTGGAAGCTAACAAACTAGTTGCGATACACTCTGACTTAATGATCGTACCAGTGTCAGCTCCAAAATCTCCGACACCGATCGCCATATTATTACCACAAGCCGATCAAGTTTGGATTAACTACGTTAATACTTGGATTAAACTCAAGACAGAACGTGGCTTCTTTGAAAAGCTTGATGCAAAATGGAAGCTTAATTAAATCAGTAAAAAGCATGCACCAAGGTGCATGCTTTTTAAAACCTAGTTTGCTGTTGGTTTCAGCAAGCTTTAACCTTTAACCGAGTGGAACGTCGATGGAATTACTACATTCCTCCTGGTTAGAAATAGAAGATTATTTAAAATTCTCCAATGGGATAATCATCCCCACAGGTTCAATTGAGCAACATGGGCCCATAGGACTAATTGGGACAGACACCCTCTGTGCTAATGACATCGCTACTGAAGCAGCAAAGAAAATAAACGCATTAGTTGCACCAGCTCTGGCTTATGCCCCCGCAGAGTTTAACATGGCGTTTGCGGGTACGGCATCAATTTCAACCAGCGTCTATCGTGATTTTTGTGTTGAAGTATTTCGATCTTTCGAACGGCATGGATTTGAACATATTTATATTATGAATGGCCATGGGGCAAATCTAGATCCACTAAGGGATGCCGGCCATACCTTAAAAAATGCATCTGTCAGAATAAAAAGCTGGTGGGACTTTAGTCGCGTCGCTGAGTTGCGCAGTCAGTTTTATGATTCTTGGGAGGGCATGCATGCCACTCCCTCAGAGATTGCTATAACGCAGACAAAGCACAGAACCTTGAAAACAGATCTCGCTAAAGAACCACCAGAGAAACTTACTTCTGAGTTTATTAAATCTCACGCCGGTGACAAGCATGGTTCAGCCAAAGAGCACAAATCACAATTCCCAGACGGACGCGTTGGGTCACATTCTATACTCGCCACGCCAGAGCATGGAACACACCTAAAACAAGCAGCGGTAGATGCGCTCTGTATAGATTACCAAGCATTTCTTGTTTCTTAAATTCCTATCCGACGGTCAGGATCTGCCAAAGCCTTATTTAAATCCTGAAATTCTTCCAGCAGGCCAGCACCACCCGGTGCACGTTCAGGATACAAGATACCATTTTCCCAGAGGGCGACACCATCAGCTTTTACCGTTGGATCTACAACATTCCAGCAAACTTCACCCGGCGCATATGCCCCACAACTGTGCATGTGCAAAAGACGCGGGTTCCCAAAAGCACTCCCACTCCAAGTCTCAAAATTTTCAATTGCTGGTTTATCAAAGAAACATCCTGGATGGATGCCTAAGTGCCAAGAGTGGACAAAGTCACGTTCAATAGAAAATTTATTTGAAATGAAATCTAGATGCGCATTAGCTTTTCTTTCATCGTCTTTTGATCCCTCAAATGACAAAAGTTTATTGCCTTCAAAGTGAACGAAGAGTGGACTGTCAAAAGTAATGCCATAGGGCGCATAGTATTTTGAGCCTGTGCCCACTAGAAAGCCAGGTAGCGCGCAACATCCTGAAAAACTTTTAGCTGGGGCTGGTGTGTTCACTAGCATCGGAAAGCGGCGCAAATTAGCATCGCCCCCGTCTGGAGAGGCTTGGATTGAACCACTAAACGAGGTCCCCGCCGGACAACTGACTTCAAGCAATTCAGCAGAAAAAATTACGCTATCAATCACACTTTTTAGACGCACCATGGCCTCATGCTGAACTGATCCAAAAGGGGACGCTAGGCTGTCCCCAGTTAACGCATATGAGATGATTGTTCTTTTATCCACTTTAAAGCTTGAAAAACGCATTTGGTCAGCTGCACGGGCCAAAAAGATAGTGACATCAGCATCCTCCATGGCTTGATCTAAGCCTGACGGCAGGAGTGCTATATAAGGGTCAAACTCAAGCTCGCAGAGGGTCACTGAAAGCCCAAGGCTCAAGGCACAGTTATGGACATCATCAATAATAGACTGGTCGTAATACCCAAGGCTTGCAGCTTCAAAACATAGAAGCAGTTTCTCACCAGATACCGCTTCACCACAGTTGGCTAACAAGTTTCGAGCACCTGCCAATCTTACAGCAGGGTCTGATTTTTTTGTCATTTAGACTTTTTCCTGTATGCAAAAGCTTTCTCAAACCTCCAGGTTAGGTACTCGCCACAAGTCGTCGCTGTTTCTTGTGATACGTGTTGATTGCCAAAGACATCTTTTGCATCAATTACAGTTTCAGGATTTGGATCAAAGGCCAGGACTATAGACAACCGCTTTTTACCAGAACTGTTAACCACGCGATGTGGTGTTGACTTATAGGCGCCATCCGTCCAACGAGACAGAAGATCGGCCACATTAACAATGAGTGTGCCTTCAATGGGTGGAGCCTGGATCCAATCCCCACTTGCATCCTCAACTTGTAGCCCCCCAACACTATCTTGGCATAGGACGGTAAGCACACCAAAATCAGTGTGAGGGCCTACCCCAAATTGCGAGGATCCCAAATCTGCGGGTTGTGCAGGGTAGTAGACGTATGAAGCACGGCTCAGTGGACGCGACGCAGTTTTCAGGAAGAAATCTTCGTCTAGATCTAATCCAAGAGCAAAGCCTCGCATCAAATGATGTGCAACCTTATGTGCATGTTGGAAATATGCCATCGCTTGCTGGCTCATGTGAGGAAGCTCCGCTGGCCAAATATTTTCACCGCGTAAATCATGATCCATAAGAGTCCGGTCATCATCATCTTCATGACCCCAAATGAAACTCTCTTTCAGGTCAGCTTTTGCGCCATCCTTCATTTTAGCCCCACCCTGGCCCAACCAACCTCGATGCTTGGCCGTTACTTTTACAGCATCTTTTACTGGCTCTGTCTGGCCAAAAAACTCATATGCACCAGCACGGGCGCTATCAATTACCTCTTCAGGAATTCCGTGACCTTTAATATAAATAAAACCCAGTTTTTGACTAGCCGCATGCAGTAATTTGGCAACCCCTTTTGGGTCACTCCCATCACGCAGGGGTTGAATATCCACCACAGGAATGAGACTTTGATCAAGAATTTTAGCTTCAGCATATGACATTTAATAACCTTCAATCTTCAATTATGTTTTCGCTAGAACTTTATTAAAACAACTTCTATTTTGCAGGTGAAAAAAGTAAAGTTCCATACACTTTCTTGCAAGTATCAAATGCAATTAGTTTTTTTATAAGTTGGTAAAATATCATCCTCATCAGTAGTAGCTTCATATACACCTCGTGCAATTGCACGACTTAAACAGACTGCGGAGGCTACCCCGATATCACGAAATGTTTCGTGGTCAATTTCACCTTTTTTAGTGGATAGAGCAAAAACTAAGTCACCGTCATAAAGAGTATGAGACGGAACAATTGCCCTTACCATCCCATCATGAGCCGCGACGGCCATTCGATAACATTGTGTCTTACTCAATGGTGCGTCAGTCGCCACTATTGCAATAGTGGTATTCGAAATTTGATCACTATGCACTTTCATGGCCTTGTTTTTTGAGCTGTGTTTTAAGTCAAATGGACCTGGACTTGAATCAATTCCTGCACCCCCAAATTCATTTTCAAATTCAAATGGTGCAGCCCAGAAATGTTTTCCCCCTGAAGTTGTAACACTTCCAAATGGGTTTACTACAACCAGCGCTCCTACTGTATACCCATTTTCTAACTTAAGAGAGACTGATCCCAAACCGCCCTTTTGCATAGCTGCTAGGGCTCCGGCACCCGCTCCAACCGTTCCAACATCAAAATCTTTAGATCGACTATTAAATGCCTCCAAGCCAAGTGCTCGGTAAGGGTTTTCAGTCCAATCTTTTTTTCCACCATTAATCAAATCAAAGATAATCGCACCTGGTACAATAGGGACACGCATTGGCCCTACTGGGAAGCCACGCCCAGATTTCCTGAGCCCATCCATTACTCCAGAACATGCATCAAGGCCAAATGCTGAACCACCAGACAAGACCAGCGCATCAATGTCTTCCATTGATTTATCTGGCGCTAAAAGATCAGTCTCTTTTGTACCAGGGGCTCCGCCCATGACAAGCACACTGGCGGTAAATGGTACATCTCCCACCAGTACAGTAGTACCAGTCTTGATATTTTCATCACTGGAGTTGCCAACCTTTAGGCCAGAAATATCTGTTATTAAGTTTTTTGGACCAGGTTTAGATACAGCGACCACCATCGACCTCCATCGCTATTCCAGTTACCATACTTGCCTCATCTGAGCACAGGAAACAGGCAGCATTTCCCATATCCTCTGGTGTAGAAAACCGGCCAATTGGGATTGTTGAAAGAAATTTTGCACGGATTTCTGGAGTGTCTTCACCCATGAATGATTTTAAAAGTGGGGTCTCACCTGCAACTGGGTTAATCGCATTTACACGAATGCCCGAGGGTGCAAGTTCTACAGCCATACCCTTGGTTGCAGTAATCATCCACCCCTTGGATGCATTGTACCAAGTTAATCTTGGCCTTGGCGAAACTCCACCAGTTGATGCCACGTTTAAAATTACACCACTGCCGCGCTCTTTAAAATGAGTAATAAATGCCTGGGCGGTCAGATATACAGACTTTATGTTAACGCCATAAACCTTTTCAAAGTCCTCCATGGTTACGTTTTCCATCTCATTTGGCAAATGAGTGGCGCCAGCATTATTAACCAAAATATCGAGATGCCCAAATTCGTTAAGTGCAGCGTTTTTCATAGCCAAAACACTGTCTGGATCCGCGACGTTACAAAGTTGTGCGACGCCTCCAATCTCAGCAGCAATAACCTGTGCGCCCTCAAGGTTTAGGTCAGCAACCATAACCTTCGCCCCCTCAGCTGCAAATTTTCGGGAAATTCCAGCTCCAAAGCCAGATGCAGCGCCTGTCACAATTGCAGTTTTACCTTGAAGCCTCATAAAATTACCCATGCCATGCTGCTACTGTTTTCAGAGTTGAAAATCCATAGAGCGCCTCAAAACCTTTTTCGCGACCATGTCCAGACTTACCAACCCCTCCAAACGGTAGTTCAACACCACCGCCTGCGCCATAGTTATTTATAAAGACCTGCCCAGAGTGCAGTTTTTTTGCTAACCTCATTTGCCTTCCTCCATCAGCAGTCCATATCGATGCGACTAAGCCATAGTCAGTTTGATTAGCAATTTCCAATGCTTCAGCCTCAGTATCAAAGGGAATAATTACCTGGATTGGGCCGAAAATTTCATCAAGGGCAAGCGGATGATCTGCAGGCACATCTGCAAACAAAGTGGGCGGTACGTAGTAACCATCGGCCTGAGTTATTATTTTGCCCTTACCTATAATTTTTAAGTCAGACCCACGTTCAAGGAAGCCAGTAACTATTTCCTTTTGTCTTGCTGAGATTAGGGGTCCCACAGCCAAATCGTCCATTGCATTGCCTACTTCGAGAGACGAGTATGCAATGCCCATGCGCTCACAGACCGTATTGTAAACGCCACGCTGAACAAGAATCCTACTGGATGCTGAGCAGGTTTGTCCCGCATTTTGAATGCCAGCATTCACCAGAAATGGCAGTGCACGATCCAAATCCGCATCGTCAAATACCAGTTGTGGGGACTTGCCTCCAAGTTCAAGCGTGACCGGAATAACATTCTTCGCTGCTGCTGCTTGTATCATTTGGCCAGTCCTAACTGACCCTGTAAAAGACATGTGTTGGATACCAGTGTGAGAAGCAAGTGCGGCGCCAGCCTCAGATCCTAGACCTGTTACTACATTGAGTACACCAGCTGGGAGCCCCGCTTTCTGCGCAATTTCTGCAAAAGCTAAAGCAGTCAAGCAGGCGTCCTCGGCAGGCTTCAATACACATGTATTGCCCATGGCAAGAGCCGCTCCCACAGATCTACCTACAATCTGCATTGGATAATTCCAGGGAATAATATGACCGGTTACGCCATGCGGTTCCCGCAATGTGTAAACCGTGTATCCATCCAAGTATGGAATTGTTTCTCCTGTAATTTTGTCAGCGGCGCCACCATAAAACTCCATATATCTAGCTAGCGCCAATGCATCTGCACGCGCTTGAGACAGTGGCTTTCCAACATCCTGGGCTTCAATTTCTGCGAGGCTATCAACATGACTTAAAACTGCCTCACCTATTTTTAAGAGGATACGACCACGGTCCAGAGCCGTTTTGCGGCCCCACTCACCGGACAATGCTGTTTGGGCAGCATGAACTGCAGCATCGATATCTTGAGCTGTCCCACGCGCAATACTTGTGATTTTGTCCTTTGTTGAAGGATTGGTCACATTGATTGCAGCGTCAGCCTCAAGCCAAACTCCACCAATAAAATTATGTGCCTGTGGAATACTAAACAGGTTCAATAGCATATGTAATCTCCGGCAGCCTGGGTGCAGCTGCAATTAGTGTTTTTGTGTAGGCGTTTTGTGGGTTTGTGAATACTTTCTCTGTCTCACCATGTTCCACAATTTTGCCAGCCCGCATAATCATCACGCGATCAGTTACAGTACGCACTACTGACAAGTCATGGCTGATAAACAAATATGCCAATGGACGTTTATGGCATAATTCAGCTATTAAATCTAACACCTGTGCCCTTACAGATACATCAAGCGCAGAGACCGCTTCGTCAAAGATAATTAATTCAGGTTCAATAATGAGTGCTCGTGCAATAGCAATCCTCTGTCTCTGGCCACCAGAAAATTCATGGATAAATTTTTTAGCATCAGACGCCATCAATCCAACATCGTCTAACGCCTTCAAAATAGCTAAGTCCTTTAGTTTACCTACTGGTGCATTTTCTAATACGTGAAGCGGCTCCGCAATAAGTCTATCCACACGGTGCCTTGGATTAAAGGAACTATACGGATCCTGAAATACAACCTGCATCTTACGCCGCACGTCTATATTTGGTCTTTTTCCCGAAAAAACTGGCTCTCCATCTAACTTGATCCAACCACTTTGAACATCCTCAACTCCCAGAATAGCCCGTGTCAAAGTAGATTTTCCACACCCACTTTCGCCAACCAATCCAACACGTTCTCCGTGACTTATATTGAAGCTAACATTGTCTAATGCATTAAAATTTGGCCGAGAGCCAAGGATCCCATTTCGTGGTAAACTATAAGTCCTAACCACAGAATCAACTGATAAAAGTGTCCCTGAGGTAATAACGTCAGGCATAACAACTCTATGGGTTGACGCATTGAACAGCGCCCGAGTGTACGGATGCTTCATATTATAAAGTAGCACCTCAGTTTTTGCAGTTTCAACAATCTGTCCATTCTGCATGACAACAATTTTATCAGCAATTTCTGCCACGACTGCCAAATCATGAGTGATTATCAGCAGGCCCATGTCAAAGGAAACAACCAGATCCTTAAGCAGTTCAAGAATCCGCGCCTGAGTAGTGACATCGAGGGCTGTCGTCGGCTCATCTGCGATCAATAATTTTGGTCGCAGAACAATCGCCATTGCTATAACGACGCGTTGGCGTTGACCACCGGAAAGCTCATGGGGATAGCGCAAAGGTGAAACTTCTAGACCAACACGACGCAACATATCTGCCGCACGTTTATTTGCCTCAGTTTTTGATATTCTTTCATGAATTAAAATAGTCTCGGCTACTTGGCTTCCAATAGTTTTGACTGGGTTGAGCGCTGTCATAGGTTCCTGAAATACCATGCCTATTTTACGCCCACGGATTGCGCATAATTCTAATTCAGAGGTTGCTAAAATATCAACTTTATCCAAAAAAATTTGACCTTTTGCTACTGCACCTCGCGGAAGCAAAGCCATTGCCGCAAGGGCGGTAAGAGATTTCCCAGAACCACTCTCTCCCGTAATTGCTACAATTTCACCCGGTTGCATATCAACTGAGACATTATGTAAAATTTCAACGCCCGCTATTGAGAGTGATAGGTCCCTGATATTTAAAAGGCTCACGCTCGGCCCACACGAATACGCGGATCAAAAAGGTCTCGCAGCCCATCACCCATTAAATTTAATCCTAGAACAGTAAGTAAGATTGTAAGTCCTGGGACCAGCGCAGTGTGGGGCGCTATGCTCACTAACGTTTGTGCATCCGCTAACATGCGCCCCCAACTTGCAGTTGGAGGTTGAGCTCCCAGACCGATATAAGAAAGAGAAGCCTCTGCCAAAATGCCAAGACTAAATTGAATAGTTCCCTGCACAATCATTAAATTAGTAATGTTCGGTAGTATATGTTCAATTGAAATACGGGCGTCAGACTTACCACAAACTCTGGCAGACATAACAAAATCGCGCTCCCAAAGCGGCAGCGCAGCCGCGCGCGTGAGGCGCGCAAATACTGGAATATTAAATATACCTATAGCAATAATTGCATTGACAGCAGATGCGCCAAACACAGCCGTGATAAGTATTGCTATAACTAAAGAAGGGAACGCAAATATCAGATCATTCCCTCGCATTGTTAGCTCATCAAGAAAAGATCCCTGTCTTGCAGCGGAAAAAAGGCCTAGTGGAACTCCGATAATAATACCAATTCCAACCGCTAACAGGGCAACAGCAATTGATGTGCGGGCACCCATCATGATCATTGAAAATATATCACGGCCGAAGTGATCTGTTCCTAGCCAGTTTTGGGCATTCGGTGTCTTAAGTTTGTTAGAAATCTCGAGTGTTTCGATATCATAGGGTATCCACAGAAAAGAAAGGCAGGCCAGCCCCACAAATACTAAAGTGAGGAATGTCCCTATGGCGAGCCCACGGCTCATGCTTTATTTCTCAGTCTCGGATCCACAGCCGCATACGTAAGATCTACAAAGAAGTTAACCATGATTACTGTAAACACCAGAAGCATAACTACACTTTCAACGACAATCAGATCCCGTGCAGAAATGGCCTGAAAAATCAGGCGCCCAAGGCCTGGAAGAAAGAATATTTGTTCAATTATAATGCCCCCAGCCAAAAGAAACGAAAACTGTAAGCCAATAATAGTAAGAACTGGGATAAGTGCATTTTGGACAGCATGGCGCCACAGTGCTTGGCGGCGCGTCAACCCCTTGGCGCGCGCTGTCCTAATGAAATCTTCCGCAAGTATATCTAATAACGAAGATCTCATAACACGTGCCAAAATTGCAGCCTGCGGTAGGGCCAATGCGATAGCAGGTAGAGTAAGTGACTTTAATCCCTGCAAAGGATTTTCCCAACCGG
>Ga0209199_1002513_pt1 | contig 19453 bp, 19 predicted proteins | sample COGITO_mtgs_1105_7_FD_184805 | JGI IMG/M metagenome (GOLD analysis project Ga0209199, IMG submission 184805) | Pelagic marine microbial communities from North Sea - COGITO_mtgs_110523 (SPAdes) (version 2) | ecosystem: Environmental > Aquatic > Marine > Epipelagic ...
TATGTCTTCGGACAGGATAACTTTTGATGGTGATGTGTCTTCTGATGCGATGTCTTCTGATGATGCGACTTCTGATGATGCGACTTCTGATGAAATGTCTTCTGATGAAATGTCTTCTGATGAAATGTCTTCTGATAGTGTGACTTCTGATGATGCGACTTCTGATGAAATGTCTTCTGATAGTGTGACTTCTGATGATGCGACTTCTGATGAAATATCTGTATATGTATCAATAACGTTATCAGAGGATTCTATAGTAGGTTCCGTAGTAGCTTCAATAGTAGGTTCCGTAGTAGGTTCCGTAGTAGCTTCAATGGTAGGTTCCGTAGTAGCTTCAATAATAGATTCAATAGTAGGTTCCGTAGTAGGTTCCGTAGTAGCTTCAATGGTAGGTTCCGTAGTAACTTCAATAGTAGGTTCATTAGTAGCTTCAATAGTAGGTTCAATAGTAGGTTCAATAGTAGGTTCAGCCGAACTCTCAGACGATAGATTAATGGGTATCTTAATAGGAATATCATTTGCCACCATATCAATGGATTGGTCTGCAGAGGTATTCTTCTTTGCTGAACCTAAAAGACACGATTCAAATAGATTATCCTCATTATTAGTTACCATAATCTGTTTGATTTCAATATATATTTGGAATGTTCGTGATGAAAATTTAATACCTGATATTTGCAATAATGATAAAAACTGTGTATCTGAGTCAACTGAATCCATGGCTATTTCATTATGATTAGAATCATAGACTTTCATTGTATTTGCGTTGATAAATGTATTTTTTGCCGATACGGTGTTTGTTCTTAAAACAAATTGTCTTCCTGATTTATACGTTCTTATAGGTGAAACAAAAATATTTTCAATGTCAGACATTTCTACAGATGATTCACTAAACCAATCGTTTCTTTTTTCATAAATCAACATTTTAACTCTATTTTCCAAATTTTCAAACCATTCTAGTAATTGCTCATGTTTATTTTTGAATATCAAATCGATATAATGCTTATTAGCGGTTTTAACAAATCCTGATTTAGACGTAATTTCGGGGGTTTGTATGTACAGGTCATCCGTATGTTTTATTTGAGTATAGTAAAATCCATTCAAAATTGCTGTAGGTTCTCCTAAAGATAAATCTGAAAAATTGAAAGTTTCGTCTGGAACTTTTATCATAATGCTCATTTGAATGTATTATAGAAAAAATTATTAGGTTTATAACATATAATTATTCTATATAACTATTATATAACTATTAATGTCTAGGATAATAAGTAACTGCGTCAAAGTGTTAGAAAAAGATAATATGAAAGAAGAAATAAATATTTTATTTAAACCGTTGACTGATTTGATTCTCATTGAAATATATCCATATGTTTACATTTGTCTGATTTTTATTATTATATGCTTTTTGTTAATTTTAGGAATATTTATTATACTTATAAGAAGTAATTATACTATTAACACCAATGAACTTTGATATAAATTTATATCGCTTTAAAATTTACTAATGCTGAAATATATAATTTTTAAAATGATAATAGTGTATAAATGAGTTTGGAAGAACGTATAAAAAAATGGGTGGAGTATGATTCAATGATAAAAATATATTCAGAAAAAATTAAAGCATTACGAGATAACAAAACAAATTTAGAGTCAAAAATACATTCTCACATATCAGATTATGATAAAAAACCTACCATAAACATTAGCGATGGTGTTTTAAAATTTGGGAAGGTAAATGTTCAACAACCATTAAGTTACAAACTTATTGAAAGTAGTTTGACAAACATAATAACCGATAAAAATCAGATTGAGGCCATTATAAATACTATAAAATCACATCGTGTGTCACGTGAACAGGATGTGATAAAGAGATTTTATCGTTAATATGTAAAATATATAATATACTATTAATATAAGGATTATGACATCAATCATAACAATTTCAGATATATTAGAAGGGAATGATGTTGTGTGTGATATAAAGTATAGAAATATTGCTCTACCGCTAGGATTATTAATCGAAAATAGTGTACATGATGAAAATATAAATGAAAAATATGTTAATACATATGGCGAAGATTCAGTAGACGATAATCTTTACAACAAATTGCTTCATAATGAGAAGTTGCGACGCATGTATAAGAAAACAAAGAAAAATAGACCTCTAAAATTTAAGTTATCGTTAAGAAATAAACAGAATTTAGCGTCGCTTTAATGTTTTTAATTTATTATTTTGTTTTTTTCTGGTTGATCCTCTTGATCCTCCAGATTGAAGTGGTTTATTTTGAAGTGGTCTAGGTACGATATTATTACCCATTGAAATTTGTTCCATTTGTGTTTTTGTGTCATTCCAATATGATTTTAATATGCCATTTATATGTGAAATTAATTCTCTGAACTTATTCACAATAACCGCAGAATAATTTGGAATTTGCTTATCCAGATTAACTACATGATTAACTACACGATTATCTTTAATTGGCATTGTTGACATATAATATACATACTACCGTATATTATATATTAATAGATTTAATCATTTTTTACTTTTTGTGACGACGTGTTTTATATTTAGCTGACTTTGTTGTGTGTTTTGATTTTTTTCCTCCTTTTTTACGCTTTGTGTTTTTTAACCCTTTTTTGTTTCTTTTCTTTCCTCCTAACATACCTGAACTTTCAGTGTTATATTCAGTGTTATCAATAATGGCGGATTTCTCTAGTTGTTCCACAGCAGTTAAAGGTTTTTTAGCTCCATAGAATGACGACATTAATCCGCTCAATGTAGATTTAATTTTGTCCATTTTATATATTTATACCTATATAATAAAATATAAATAAATTAAAAATCATCATAAAACATTAAAATAATTAGATGGATGAAATGAGCAACCATGCGGTAAGACCGCCTAAAAATTGCGCCAAAATATAAATGGGCAACTCCTTCTTTGGTAAAGTTCCTGCGAATGTCATCATTACAGATACCGCTGGATTAAAATGTCCGCCTGATATACCTCCTCCTAGTACAATAGATATGTACAAAGCAGATACAATCGCAAGCGGGTTTCCAGTAGCTAGTATGGTAAAAAGAAAAAATAAGGTACCTATAAACTCTACTAAATATTTTTGCATATTATATATATAAGAATGATTATATTTATTTTCTAAATGATGTTTTATTTTTCATATAACGCGTGTACATAGATGAATCTGCTACAGCATGGGAATTGGTAACATCAGAATTTGTTGCTCTTCTAAAGGGTCCTTTAGAAGCGGAGTTGGTAACATTTGTGTATGAAAACGCCATTGTAGCTACTGACTGTGTGATGGGATAAACGAAGTTAGTTGGCATATATATATATTCTAACCATATAAAAAAACAATAGCAATCATTATTGTTCAAATTAAATTAATTTCTTCAATAAGTTCCTGGGATATATCACCTTTTTCTAAATGTTTATCAACAAACATCTGTAAATCTTTAATATATTGGACTGTCAATATTTTAGTTGTTTTCTGTGTGATTATAGTTTCTTGTAATAATTCATTTTTTTTTGCTATTTCATAATTAGTTGGATCAATCTCTATCATTTCAGAAATAGTTTCTGCCATTTTTAGTATTTCATTATCGTAATAATGGTTCTCTTTAGTTAATCGTTTTATACAATTGATTTTTATTTTTACCTGTTTATCAACAGACATTTATAATCTATAAAAATATTGTAAAAATATTGTAAAAATATTGTAAAAATATTGTAAAAAATATTGTAAAGCTATTTATTTGTAGATTTTTCATCTCTTATTTTATTTGGTGGTTATCAATCTAGGCATGATATTCATGCATTGTAATTCCTGAAACAGCAGTTTACACGAATATGGAATTCTGGTATAAGCGAAATCAGTGCGATTATTACACAATCTACAATTATGTACATGCAAAGTGTCATTGTAAGCGGCAATATTTCCACACTTATTGCAGACAAATACCTGAAATTTATCTGACGCATTATAAATACGATCCTTGGTAAACGCAGAAGCACCATGGCTCACCATACAGTCACGTTCCATTTCACCAAATCTAAGCCCACCATCCCGTGATCTACCCTCTGCTGGTTGTCTTGTAAGATTTACCATAGGTCCTATAGAACGACTATGCTGTTTATCCGCAACCATATGTTTTAACCGCTGATAAAACGCAGGTCCAATAAATATACTGCTCTCTAACTGTTCTCCGGTTAAACCATTATATAATATGTCGTTTCCTTTGCTTTCGTAACCGTACTCTTGAAGGTGTTTCGCAATATCGTTAATATGAAGATCTCCAAAACTAGTACCGTCTCCGAATAATCCTACTTCTAAAAGGACTTTGCCTAGAAGAGTCTCTTTAAGCTGACCAATGGTCATTCTAGAAGGAATCGCATGTGGATTAATAATTATGTCTGGTTTAATTCCAGAAGACGTGAATGGCATATCAGCTTCTGGTATAATATTTCCAATGGTTCCTTTCTGTCCATGCCTTGAACTGAATTTATCACCAATCACTGGTTTTCTAACAGCACGAATTTTAATCTTTGCAAACTGGTAGCCGTCTCCATTTCTTCCCATATATACTTTATCTACATATGTCTCTTCGTTGGTTTTATATATCTTACTTTGGTCCTCGTATTTAATAAGTTTGGTATGATCATTTTTGTTTTCTTTGATAGGAATCATCTTAGCAATTATAATATCTCTATTTTCAAGCAATGTATTTTCAGGAATAATACCGTTACTATTGATTTTATTATAATTTCCAAATTTCATCTTTTGCGTCTTAGAGGGATCAGGCTTACAACGAATTTCCTCTTCGCCGTGAATTTTTTTATCCTCATCTTTCTCAGTGTGATAAATAGTGGCTTGAAATAATCCACGATCAATAGATCCCTTGTTGAATAAAATACTATCTTCCTGATTGAATCCTGAATGTGTCATGATTGCAACAATTACGTTTGTTCCAGAAGGAATCTGATTCACCTTGATGACGTCCATAATTCTAGTATCAACCAACGGACGGGTTGGGTAGTTCAGTACATATGCTGTTTTATCCATCCTAGTATCAAAATTTGTTACATACACACCCATTGACTGTTTTGACATAGCACATTGATATGTATTTCTAGGAGATTGGTTATGATCCGGAAATGGAACACATGATGCTAGAATTCCGAATATTGTACTCGCGTGAATTTCACAATACGAAAACTGTTTATTTTTATGTAGCTTATCGATATTCATTGCGATAAGTGTATGGTTTTGTTCCTCTGGATCAACATACTCAATGAGGGATTCGTCATATTTATGTGAGGTCACTAAATCGCTCCATTTAGCCTTTTTTTTTCTAACATCATTCAAAATTGTATCAGTTAGTAGTATTTTATTATCCTTCACTTTAAATAAAGGACGCGTCAAACGACCCGCATCATTACATATTCTTATTTCCATATTCTTAACATCAAATACAACAGAAGTATAAATATTAATGATACCATTTTGTTTCAACGATTTTAGATATGTGTAATAATTATGCGCATTTTTTACAACTCCTATCCAACTACCATTTACAATAAGTTTAACGTTATCTTTTAAGAATTTATTTGATGTATCCGTGGAATCTTCATGTAGTCGAACTAGATCAGGGGTATCAATATATTTCATGATTGGTTCAGTATTTGAAGATATGGTAACATGTGTCATATAGCTCAAATTCTTTACAACACCAACCGATTGTCCCTCTGGTGTTTCAGCAGGACACAAAAACCCCCACGAGGTATTGTGAAGCATGCGTGGGGGAATTAATTTTCCACTTTTATCAATAGGGGTACTAATTCTTCTGGAATGACTCAATCCTGAAGCATAAGTTAGACGACTTAATACCTGAGCTACACCTACTTTATTAGACATTTGCTTAATTCCAAAATCGCCCGTTGATAGAGCACGTTTCAATCCATTTTCAATCGTTGTTGATTTTACAATTTTATAAATGTTCGTATTATTTAAAATACTATAGTAGTCGTAGGTTGACCGCCATGACCCCGTTGCAATTTCACGGTTAATCTGTTTTTGCATATCTTTAACCAGTTTATTGAAATAATTTCTGAAAAGATTATTCAATAATGTGCCAGTTAAATCAATTCTTTTATTTTCATAAGAATCCCTATCATCAGCAGGAATCATACCATGAAATGCTCTAATAATTTTATTTGCCATAAATCCTAGGAAATACTTTTTTTGTAAAATTGTATTACAGTGAGGGAATAAGTCATTATTTACTACATCCATAGCAAATTCATACTTTTTTCTCCTACCCGTCTCTTTGTCCATATTAATGGGCGTATAGATTACATTGTTTGTTATATATTCCATAGCATCCTCCTGCGTCATAATTGTATTTGCGTCATGAATAGATGCTTTCAGAAAGTGTAATTCTAGGTTAGAGCTTTCATAGTTTTCAATACTCAGTAAGATTTTTTCACAAATATCTTTATCCGTGAGAACATTAAGTGCTCTAAACATAATAAATAATGGGATGGGATTCTTCAATCGCGTCAATTGAACATAAATACCGTGGCCCCATCCGTTATTCTTGCTCATAATTGTCAAATTAATTTGTTTGGGAGATATACATTTATCATTAGGAATTGATTTTATTTCAGCATTCCATATCCACTTGGTACTATTTTTAGATATGTTAAAACAATACACTTTATTTTCAGCAGCTCGTTCTTGTCCCAAAACAATCTTTTCAGAACCATTAATAATAAAATATCCTCCAGCATCATATTTGCATTCTCCTGAAATATTATGATCGATATGATTCAGTTGCTTCAATACACATAGTGCTGATTTTACCATTATAGGAATCTTTCCAATAACAATCTTTTTGAGTGTTTTATAATTTGTTTCGACATTTTCAAGATTTTCCCCAGACCGCGAAATGTATTTAACTGTGATATCAATTGTAATATTTGACGAGTATGTAAAATTTCTAAGTCGTGCTTCGCTTGGGAACATCAAATTTGTCGCACCATTATTTTCATGAATTTGTGGTTTATGTATCTGAAAATTTGAGAACGTCAAATATAGTTCCAACTTATATGTTTGTTTTTTGATATCAAAATCCTGTTCTGAACAAATATGGACTGGATTAAACATATTAATCGTTTTTTCCATATCATGTAATACAAAACTGTTATAGGATTCTACCTGATGTCTTACTAATTTTGAGAGATGATCTTCTCCAAAATATAGCCTTATAAATCTCCATGGGTCTTCTATACTGTCGAATTTAATGTTAGTGTCGTCCATATTTGAACTCATTTATTACAATGATTATATTATTTATATCAAATCAATTTTTTAAATAAATTATAATAAATTATAACATTTTTTATAATTTATAATTATAAATAATATGAACGATAAAACTATTACAATAAATCCTAATTTATTTACAATGGGTGCTAGAAAAAATAAAAGGACGGAGATTCCATTAAAACTATCAGGTCCAAGTAAGCCGACCAATTTAAAAAAAGAACTCATAAATAAAATAAAGAGTTATCATAAAAAAACTCAGAAACGTAGATCATATCCTATAGATGATAAATTTAACTCAGAGTTCAAAGAATCTATTGATTATTTAAGAAATGTGATAGATAATGAGAACATGAAAAAGTCTGTTGATTATGATAAATCAGGTGATATATTAAATGATAAGGATCTACCTAATACTAGCAATCATAGCAGCCATCATAGCAATCATAGCAATCATAGCAATCATAGCAATCATAGCAAATTTCAATTGAATATTCCGTCCACTATATCACCTACCCTTACGTCAACCACAACAGCAACACCAGCAACAACAGCAACAACCTCTAATGAATATCCAAAGTATCCAAATGATGGAAATGATAAAGAAAAAGAAAAAGAAAAAGACGTTCCGTGGGGTATTTTAAAAGGAGGAAATAAACCAACATACAGAAATTGGATGAGATCTCAAACTATTAAGAACAAACGTCCTGTTGATCATACATTAACAAACAATTATATAGAAAAATCTAATCTTCAATCACCTATTATATGTAATGATAGAGATAATGTAGATAATGTAAGTATAGTTTCTAAAAATACAACCGACTCTAAAATACATAAAGGACCTAAAAGATTGAAGAAAAAAACTATAAAAAAGAAATATACATGTGGCAAGTCAAAAACAAAAAAACAAATAGGTGTTATCATTAAGAGTATGATTACGAAAAATAAAGTTATAAAAGAACAAAGAGATATACGAATGGAATCTATACAAAATATAAAAAACTATCTATACAAAAAATCATTCATAAAAGTGGGCAGTACCGCTCCTGATAAAGTACTAAGAGATATGTATGAATCTATCATATTAACTGGTATCGTAACAAACGTAAACTCTGATATATTGATTCATAACTATATGAACGATTTGAAATAGTATGATTAGTATGATTAGTATGATTAGTGAATTATGGCTATTTAATATCAAAATAAAACAAAAATTGATATTAAATATAATTAATATGTTAGAATATATAAAATGATAATTCCTGTAAAATGTGTTTCGTGTGGTATGGTATTGGCAGACAAATATAGATACTATAAAGAAACCGTACATAAACATAAATTATCTCATGACGAATCATTTGAAGAACAATATTTAACGAAGACCAATACTGAAAAAACCATTGAAGGTAAAGTGTTAGATGAATTGAAATTGACTAGAATGTGTTGCAGAAGGCATATGTTAACTCACGTTGATATAGAATAAATTTATAATAAAAAATAATAACCGGATATTATATAAATACATGACTATATCACAGTATCTTATATTTTTTATTCTGGTAATTATAAGCGTTCTAGCTTTACGAGGCGATTTGGCGTATATTTTCCCAGAATTATGGAATCATGTTAATAATATTGAATATTATTTAGGAAATGTTTACAGTATTTTTTTTGGTTATAAATTACCAGTTAATCCGAATGCATCTAATCAAAGCGATATATACAATCCCACCGTTAATATACTGATGGTTTCTATACTATTTTTCATATTGTTTTTGGTATATAATATGTACTCAATGATATAATAATGGTATAGTAATGGTATAGTAATGGTATAGTAATAATTATAGCAATATCCTAACTAAAATTATCAATGTATTTTTTTTTGTTTGTACATATTATAAATGGATTTAATGAAATCGTTCAAGCAATTATGCATGCCAGCAACCATCTATTTGGTTCTTTCCCTTTTTGCGATGGCTATGTTAATTATTCAAAACTTCAACAATTCTCACACATTATGCGTTGGAAATTTCTCGTGTCCTATGGCCAACACTACAATGTTCTATTTAATTAATATATTATATGTTCTTTTTTGGACATGGATTTTACAATTAATCTGTAAAGCTGGATGGAAGTCAGTCTCATGGGTGCTACTATTATTCCCTTTTATAATAGCATTTCTTTTTGTTATTTTAGGAATGACACAAAACTAAATAAATAAGATTTAAATAATAAATATTATTATTCATGATATAGTATAATGGAGAACGGAGTATTGAATACTATATCATGGAACATCATCAATACATATTTCGAAGAAAATGACCACGCACTTATAAGTCATCACATCGACTCATATAATGATTTTTTTAAAAATGGAATGAAACAAATTTTTGTTGAAACGAACCCAATCAGAATTCACAAAAATTTTGATGCACATATCGATGATTTTAGGTATAAATTAGATATTTTTATTGGAGGTAAAGACGGAGATAAAATATACTATGGACAACCTATTATATACGATAAGAGTAATCATTATATGTATCCAAATGAAGCGAGGCTTAAAAATATGACGTATGCCACCACAGTTCACTACGACGTTCATGTTGTTTGTTCTGTAATTGATAAAGTAACGCGCGAATTAAAAACTATGGAAAAAACCTTTCCAAAAATATTTCTGGGAAAATTCCCAATATTGCTTCATTCAGACATGTGTATATTAAGTAAACTTCCTAGAAGTGTCGCATTTCAAATGGGCGAATGTAAAAATGATAAAGGTGGATATTTTATTATAGATGGAAAAGAAAAATGTTTCATTCCTCAGGAAAAATTTGCTGATAATATGTTATATATTAAGAAAAATGACGACGATGATGAAAATAGTCATAGTGCTATCATCAGAACTGTTTCAGAAGACGTTTCTAAACCGGAACGAACATTAAAGATACATATAGTACGTGGTGTAATAAATGATCCAGAGAGTACATCTGTAGAATATAGAGAGAGATTCCAAATAGTGGTTGATGTTCCAAATGTTAAGAAACCTATTCCTCTGTTCATTCTTATGCGCGCACTCGGGGTCATTTCAGATAAGAAAATTATAGAAATGTGTTTATTAGATTTGAAACAAAACGAGAAATACATAGATTTATTTTCACCATCTGTACACGATGCTTCTATTATTTTCACACAGGAAACAGCACTTCAATACATAAAATCTTTCACAAAGCAGGAAACAGTAACACAGGTATATGAAATCCTAGTAAACTATTTGTTACCAAATGTAGGAGAAGATAATTTTATCAATAAAGCATATTGTATTGGCGATATGGTATATAAATTACTAAAAGTATTTAGTGGTGATACACCAGAAGTAGATCGTGATAATTTTAAATATAAAAGAATTGAGCTATTAGGGGACATGATGTACGATCTGTTTAAAGAGTATTATAAACAACAACAGCGATCTATATATTTGAATATTGAGAGAAATGAGATATATTTCCATTATACTAACCCAGATGATGAAGAAGAAGTTATATTAAACGAAGAACAGACTATCCAATTATTTGAAGATAATTTGGTTACCTTTTTCAATGACCGGGATGTAGAAAAAGGGTTTAGAAAGGCATTCAAGGGAAATTGGGGCGCTACTGCTCACACAAAACGTGTGGGAATTATACAAGACCTAAATAGGTTATCATTTAATTCACACAAAGCATTGTTAAGAAAGATTAATTTACCATTAGACGCAAGTGCGAAAATCATAGGTCCCCGCCTTTTACATGGGTCTCAATGGGGTTATATTGATCCATTAGACACCCCCGATGGAGGTAATGTTGGTACTCATAAACATCTTTCTATCATGACGCGTATATCGAACAATTATTCTGGAGATAAATTCAAAATATGGTTGCTGATGAATTCTGATATCAAATTAATAGATAAATGTACTACTAAATATCTTAATAATAATATAAAAGTATTTGTAAATGGTACATGGTATGGTGTGACGGAATCCCCATTAGAATTGGTAAGTAATATAAAGTACAACCGAAGAGTGAATAAAATACATGAATCGATTTCAGTAACGTTTGATATAAGCGAGAAAAGTATTTTTATATATACCGATAGCGGACGATTATTAAGACCAATTTATTACATGGATAGTGGTAAATTAAGTGTTCAGGAACCAACAGTGATAAGTAAATTGCTAAAGCGAAATTTGTCATGGGATGAAATAGTTCATGGATCTACAGTAGATGGTGTTAAGACTCCTGCCATTATTGATTATATCGATTCATCTGAAAGTAACGACGCGTTTATTTGCTTAAAGCATGAAGATATGAAGAGTAAATCATTAGCACATAAAAATAGATTTACCCATGTAGAAATAGAACCTTCGCTTATATTTGGAATTTTGGGAAATCAGGTTATCTTCCCAGAACATAATCCTCCTGCTCGTAATCTTTTTTCATGTGGACAAACAAAACAGGCAGTTTCATTATATCATTCTAATTTTCAAAATAGGTTTGATAAGATGGGTGTAATATTAAATTATGGTCAGAATCCGATTATTAAAAGTAAATACACAAAGTTTATTAGCAATGACGAACAGCCTCATGGTGAAAATACCATCGTAGCAATCATGTCATTAAATGGTTACAATGTTGAAGATGCCATTTTAGTAAATGAAGGTTCCGTTAAGCGCGGTTTATTCAGAACCACCTATTTTACAACATATGAAACAACTGAGGAAAGCAGTGAAGTGCTAGGTTCAACTAGTCAAACAAGTATTAACAATGTAAATGACGAAATTACCATCAAATTAAAACCTGGATATGATTATGGTGATCTAGATAGTCTTGGTTTAATTAAAGAAAATACATTGGTTAATGATAGAAAAATTGTCATCGGAAAATCGTCACAAAATGTAAATTCATCCGATTCTCATATGGACGCTTCTATAGGTACTAAAAAGGGGCAAGTAGGGTACGTAGATAAAACATTTATATCAGATAACCAGGAAGGGTTCAGAGTAGCAAAGGTAAGAATTAGAGAGGAGAGAATTCCTAGCATAGGCGATAAAATGGCTAGTAGAGCTGGACAAAAAGGTACCATTGGATTAATTATACCTGAAAGCGATATGCCTTTCACTGCTGATGGCATTAAACCGGATTTAATTATTAATCCTCACGCAATACCGTCCCGAATGACAATCGGTCAACTAGTTGAAATGTTACTTGGTAAATTATGCACTAACTTAGGTTCGTTCAGCGACTGTACAGCATTTATGAATAAAGGAGGCCAAGAAAAGTTTTATGGAAATATATTAACAAATATAGGGTTTCATTCATCTGGAAATGAAATTATGTATGATGGTATAACAGGAAATCAATTAGACAGTAATATATTCATGGGTCCAACATATTACATGAGACTCAAGCATATGGTTAAAGATAAGATCAATTTCAGAGCGTTAGGTCCAAAAAATGTATTGACACGACAGACGGTACAAGGTCGCGCTAATGATGGAGGTTTACGAATAGGTGAAATGGAACGCGATGGTGTTATAGGACATGGCATGAGTTCATTTTTAAAGGATTCTTTCATGGTGAGAGGAGACGCATATTCAGTGGCAGTTTGTAATACTACTGGATCCATAGCAATTTATAATGCAAAACAGAATAAATTCTACAGTCCTCTATTAGATGGACCGGTTGAATTGAACGAACCTATCAGCGAACAATCAGTAATTACTAACGTTAGTAAATTTGGATTCTCATTCAGTGTTATAAAAATTCCTTACTGTTTAAAATTACTTATACACGAGTTACAATCAATGAATATAAGTATGAAATTAGTAACGGAAGATAATGTAGATCAATTATCTAATATGAACTACTCAATGGACCTGAATAATATAGCTACTGGAGCCACTCAACCCAACAGCATACATAACAAACCTAGAAAACATATGACAAACCTAACTATAAATAAAGCTAAGATTCTTGAAAGACAGAAGAAATTAAATGATATTAATAATCGTGATAGTGTTGCTAGCGTTGATAGCGTTGATTCTGTTTATCATCCAGTTAGCGTATCGCCTAATAAAGTAGAATTTAAAAAAGGTGATGATGTTTCGTATATTAACGATAGCAAGAAAATGCGTAAATGGACTATAGCTGGTATACAAAACGATGAGAATATAGCTGTTGTGTCGTACGATTTGGAAAATATATCATCCGTTGAAAATGAGATCCTTGACAAAACAGATGAGCGAATTGTTATTCACGCGACAATCAGAGATATTGTACCGTATAGAACGATATCTGAACAGACTAGTCCTGAGTACGCATCAAATATGGATAGTGAATTTAATTCGGTCCCTGAAGAAGATATAGAAGATATTTCGGAATATAAAATTCCAACTGAACCAAAAATAAGTAAAGATGATAGTGAAATAAAAGACAATGTGATTAATATAACAACGGAAAATCTTTCAGATATTATTGAATCATCAAAATACGATAGCATACTTCAACCTAAATCATTGATAGATGATCACAAAAAGACTACTAATAATGATGATGGAAACAATGATGGAAACAACGATGGAAACGATGATGGAAACGATGATGGAAACGATGATAGAAAAAATATCAGTATTTAAGAATAAAATTGAAATAAATATTAAATAAATTTATATATTATAAACATGAGCAATGAATATGATACTGAAAATTTTGGAACCTTACATAAAGCACGATCTAATCTAATCGATATGCTTGAGGCCCAAGGATATAACATAGATGAGTATTCTGGATTTAAGACGAGTGAATTACACGCAATGATTAAAAATGAACAATTAGATATGTTACTTGAAAATAAAACCAATAACAAAACCTATGTTAAATATTTTGAAATTTGTTCTCAAAAACCCAAACTTTTGAATAAAAAGGTGATGGATGAAATGGTAGAAGATTTGTTTACATTGGAACAAATTCTAACCTCTAATGATACGTTGATTATCATTAGTAATACAGATCCAAATGACACACTTAAAAGCCATATGAAATATATTTGGGACGCAAGTGAATATCATGTAGTTGTAATTAATATTAAATCATTATTGTTTAATATTTTGAACCATGTTTATGTCCCAAACCATCGTATATTATCAAAATTAGAAGACAAACAATTTCGGGATAAGTATAACATTAAAAATGATGAATGTATTCCTGAAATATCTAGGTTTGATCCGGTTGTAAAAATTATTGGGTTGAAACCTGGTCAAATTTGTGAAATTCTTAGACCTAGTAAGAACGCAATCGAATCATATTATTATAGAATATGTAAGAATAAATAATTTAATATTATTATAATATTATTATATAATAAATGACATTAGCTAACGACGAACATGTTGAATTCAATGAATTTATGGATATATATGATCAAAAAGAACTAGAGATTTTAGAAGAGAGAGAAAAATTATTTCAGGAGTATGCTTATTTACAAGATCTAGATGGTCGAAATGAAAATTTGAATATAGATATGAATAGATATAAAATGTATTTTTTTGGATGGTCCATGGCAACACTCGCATTACTATTAATGTCAACAAAGTTGTTAAAAATGCCCACTATTTAGAACATATACTATTTAGAACATACTGTAAGAAGGAGAACAAACAAACTAACTAACAAACAAACTAACAAACAAACTAACTATCTAATAAAAATATATATTCATATTATATAGTAATTATGTCACGTTTAAACCAAATAATTTTTGAAAATACCAATAAAAATCTGGTTATCGATAAACATATATCTGATCTAGATAAACTTATTCTGGATTTTAATATTGATTTAGAAACATATAATACAATCAAAGAAAATATTAAAGCAAAAGTTATTGAGTTTAATTCAAAAGATCCTGTTAGAAGAAATATTTATGTTGATAAAATAGATATCCCGAATAAACCGGTGTATCTAGGCTGTTATAAGAATACAAAGGTTATGGAATATACTGGTAACATGAAGTTTAAACAATGTAGTCAGAACGCAATCAATATGAACAAATCCTTTTTTAGTTTGAGTAAAGAAAATGGCAAAAGTAAGTGTTATGTTGGTAATGAATTAGATTCAATAATTCAAGACGGACAACAGTATAAAATGAAACCATTATGGGCATCTAATACGAAACAAACGAGCGATACACCCATTTTGAAAGTACTTGAAACCTGTTTTGCTGTAGTAGACAGTAATAATAATGTACTATTTAGCAATGATATTATGCGCGCAAAAGAAGAATTAGAAAATAAAATGAACGCCGTTCAGCCTATACAGCCTACACAGTCATGTAGACTATTATTAGATAATAATGGTATTCTAAAACTTATTCGTAATTCAGACGACTATCAATTATGGAAGTCAAATCAAAATGTATTTCGAAATTCCATTACGGTATTTAATTGGGTACCTGAAAACAATACTACCTGTAAATATAAACGTTCGTATATGAGTAGTAACGAATTCTTAGATATAAATGAATCAATGTCATCTCAAAATGGAAAATATAAAATGAAATTTCTCAAAAACGGAGTGATGAAATTATTTGGTGCGTCAACAGCATGTGTTAATCGTAATAGAATAGGTAATAAAACCACTACTTCACTTCATACGATTAACAATACCGCTTATAATGTGGCAGAAAAATCATCGTCAAATAGTAATAGTGACGAAACGTATTTTAACCTATCATTAGGCGATTGTATTAGTAGATGTGATAATAATTCTGTATGCGCTGCGGTAGAGTACAAAAAGGGTAATGTAAGTTCATGTGAACTTAAAAATGACATAGGTGAAGTATATAAAACGAAAAATACACAAATGATTTCTAAAAATATTAACAATCCTTATGACGATTCAGAACTTCTTGGAAAAGTTGGATATCTTGACGAAAATGATGAACTTCATGAATATCCAAAGAATATGTTGAAATATAACAATCAATATAAATTGTATAAATCAACGACATCTGATGGAAACGAGATTGATATTTTTAAAGGAAGCAAAGTTGATGGAATAATTCGTTGCAATGAACTAAAAAATTGTGGCGGGTTTGTATACAATCGTAAAAATAAGACAATATCATTAAGAGATAATCAAATATTTCCAATAGCGAATAAAATGTATAGTAAATATGACAGTTTGTACACACGAAAATTCAATATTGATAATCATCCTAGTTGTAGCAAAGGGTATCAGAGTGTAAATGTAAATATGTGGAAAAATTATGAACTATTAAACAAGGTGTCAGTTATGAACCGCGATACACACAAATGCGGTATAGTAAATTATATTGACACTGATATGAAGGAATTAGAGGTTTCATATATGAAATTAACTACCTATACCAAATCAGTAAATGAAATAATTAAGAAATTGGTTAAGTTGAATGTTAAAATAAAGGATGAAGTATTATTTCTACAAGACAGAATGAATAATGTTGTTATCAATATTATAGATAGTAATATTGAAATGGCTACATTAAATGATGAATATAAAAAGGAAGGATTTATCAGTAAACCTAACATTATTACGCAAATGCATAATGATAAATGTACTACGTATACCAGTACATCCATGGGTACATATATTGCTTATACTGCTTTTATAGGAATATGTTTGAGCAGTGCTGTATTGTTAATTCGTAGATAATTTTTTTCTTTTGAACATGTATGTCTAAAATAAAAATATATTCACGAATAAGATTACATCCAGAAAGTACAATTAAAAAAAAATCATATAAGGTGACGCTACGAGAGTCAAATATTCAATTATTCCAAGAAAAAGTCAATGTAATGAATGACAAAATATATTCAAAAAAAGGGTTTACATTTGATAAGGTATTTGATATTGATTATAATAATGAAGATATTTATCATGAAATTGGACATCAATTAATAGAAAATATACAGGCTAAACAAAATTCTATTTTTTATGTATACGGTCAAACAGGATCAGGTAAAACGTACACACTATTAGGAAATGAAAGTAATGATGGTATTGTTCAATTACTGATAAATGAACTGGTCATGATTAGTGACAATATAACCTTTAGTGGTATTCAAATATATAGAAATAAATGTTATGATATTTTTAACAGTAACGCTGCGGTAAAAGAGTGTGAATTAAAAGACGGCTCTGTAAAATTTATGAATTTAACGAGTCATCAACTACTTCTTAAAAATCGTAGCAATATTATTGAAAGAATAAACAAAGCTAGACATGTAGGAGTATCAAGTTCAAATGATTCCTCTAGTCGTTCGCATTTAATTTTTCAAATAAATATAGGAAATTACTATATTAAATTAGTGGATTTAGCAGGATCTGAGAGAGCATCGAGAAGCAAATATAATGAAAACCATAATATGCGTGAAAATGCTGATATTAATTTAAGTATTTTAGCTTTAAAAGAATGTATAAGGAACATAAATAAATCTAAGATTCCATATAGAAATAGTAAGGTGACCAAAATTCTTAAACCAACCTTCTCAAATACGGTTTGTACATATATACTTTCTACGATTTCTCCATTAAAGAAAGATATTCAGGATTCTATAAATACACTGAAATATATGAGTGATTTTAAAAAGTTTAAGAGACATTATAATAAAAAACTTCCACCACTCTATTTAAACAAGCGTGATGCTATTAACAAATTAAATGTAAATATAAATTACGAATTAAATAAAAAGGAATTAGAACGAACAAAATTATTAGGACTGATAGAGAATAATATAGAATCTTTGAAAGATTTGAAAATAAATATTATTGATAGTTAAACTTATGTTTAAATATAATTAATATTTGATAGTATATAATGGAAACGCAGGCCCCTTTAGAAGATAGATTAAGCGAATTAATCGCAGATATTAATACATCGCAATTTACAGAACAGGAATTAATGGATAGTTTTCTAAATTCTGGTATTGAGGAATCTGAAATAGATAATTACATAGAAAGTATTGACACATTAATAAATGAACGCGATACTATGATGAACGAAATATATGAGATTACGCGATCTTTAGAAGAGACCGCGATATATAACGCAAAAGAATATGAGCAACAAATCCAATTATTGATAATCACAGAACAAAATATTGAAGAAATACGTCAAAAAATAATAGCAATCAAAGATGAGAAATACACAAAAGAATCGCAAGTTAAAATAACAACTTATTACCAAAAATACTATCGCGCGTGGTCAGTCTATATGAAACTATTATGTTTCGTTGTTTTAGTTAATATTGTCGTAGTGTATTTGACGTTTAAAGGATATTTACCAATGTTAGTAATACCAATCTTACTTGGTATATCTATTGTAGGTTCCTTTGTATTAAGTTCTGATATCAGAAAACGCGATAAATTAATATTTGACGAATATGATTGGAAATTTGATCCAAACAATGTAGAAATGGATGATTTTAGAACAGGTGCCGATTATGTACCTGAACCGGTTACCTCTTCTGAAATGGAGGTAGGAGCTAGGACATGCGCTGCAACAGTGGCAGCATCAATAGAGGAAAGTGGTGGTATAATTCAGTGCGAAGAAGGTAAAGAGTATGATGATACCTTATTCAAATGTGTTGTGAAACCAATTGCGAGTGAAGGTGAAGTAGAAGGTTTTGAAAATCATTTAGAGTGTAAAACAGTCAATATGGATTAGGTTTGTTTGTTTGGTTGTTTGATAAAAGTTATATTTTTCATATAATTTTTATTGTATCGGTTGGTTTAAAATATTTATTTGAATTTCTTTAAATACGTTATTTAATTTCAAGTGGTGATAACGATTCAATTATTATTCGGAATAATGGAAAATCGTTGGGAAAATATATCACATAATAAAAACGTTTGTAATATTAAAAATACTAATATAACGTAATGATATCAATCGTTATTCCTATGTATAAACGCGATATTTCAAATATAAATATAATTTTAGAAAATTTATCTCATCAAACATATGCTCCTAAAGAGGTAATATTCGCGATATCAGACTATACAGAACAATCTAATAT
>Ga0209199_1002516_pt1 | contig 19422 bp, 13 predicted proteins | sample COGITO_mtgs_1105_7_FD_184805 | JGI IMG/M metagenome (GOLD analysis project Ga0209199, IMG submission 184805) | Pelagic marine microbial communities from North Sea - COGITO_mtgs_110523 (SPAdes) (version 2) | ecosystem: Environmental > Aquatic > Marine > Epipelagic ...
ATTCGGTTGGACTGGGCGTAAACGTATAAGTCGTTGTGAGTGTATTATCAAGAGCTGGATTCCAACTTCCCGTAATGCCATTGTTAGACGTGGTTGCTAAGGGAACTAAAATGTCGCCATTACAAATATCCGCAACTGCTGTAAATGTAGGGTCTGTTTTTTGAACCACTGTGATGGTGAGGTTCGCTAGGTTTGCACATTGCCCTCCATCAGGTGTAAAGGTGTATAAGGTCGTTGTTGTATTATCAAGTACAGGCGTCCAAGTTCCCGTAAACCCCTCGTTAGAAGTCGTAGGCAAAGGATCTAAAATGTCTCCTTCACAAATAGCGTTAATTGGATCAAAGTTTGAAGGAGAAACAAGCACAGGTGTTAAAGTCGTACTTGCAGAAATACTCAAAACGGGATCTCCAGGCATACCTCCATATTCCACAACAAAACCAGTTGCTTGATAGGAATCTACTTGAGTCGCCGTGTCATTAGGTAAGTTATTCCAAGATCCTGGAATTCCAAAACCGGGTTCTGTGATGTGTACATACTGTTCTATGGAAAGATTGTTTGGCTCTAAATCATTCCAATTAGACAACATACCTGGAGCTGCAGCACCTGTATCATCTCCATTCCAGAACGTTGTGCCAGCCTCTGGCCCTGTCACCCAATTCCAAACACCTTCATTTTCAACGCTATTCGCGCCAATCCAGCCTGTTCCTGGCGATAATTCTCCAGCAAGTTGTATTTCATCCGCCGCTGTAAGTGTTGCTAAATACCCTTGGATTCCATTGTAGGACATCGATTCAGCCGCTGCTTTGGCGTCTGTCCATGTGATTAATTCCGAAGGGACAAAATCATAATAATGGTTGTTGCTTGGTAAAAAACTGGCTGACCCTGCGGTTAATGAAAACGTTTTGGCAATAGGGTTTAGGTTGCTACTCTCAAAAACAACCGCTTTAACCGCCGCAATCACATCAATAATATTAGCGTCACCTCCTCCAGGCCCCGTTAATGTTAACTTGGCTTGGCTTGCAATCCAAGTGGCTTCAATATTTGGGTGTGTCCCTGTTAACGTCAGTTGGTCTTCGCCATTTACATAGCCGGAAGTTATTTGAATGTTAAACACCTCTAGGGTTGTATCGTCTGGATCTGTAATATTAAATAAGGGCGTTACAATGTTTTGTTGCGTTTCAGGGCAGTATGTTTGATCCCCTCCAGCAACTACCGATAGAGGATGTAATTCAAACGTTACAATTGCATTATCATCATGAACAGACCTAGCATTAAGATTAGGGTTCGTAGCAATGTATAAGTATCCATCTTTGAGTGCAAGGGACGTTGGGAATGTTACTCCTAAAATACTCGTAGCAATTGGAGTGTCCGCAGTGAGATCTATTTTATAAATTTTGCTAAAAAAAAGATCTGAAAAATATAAATCAGTACCATTAATCAGAATATCTACAGCATAATCAAGTCCTGTCACAAATTCTGTAGCCGTTGTTGGTAGCGTCGCTGTAAGGTCTATTTTTAGAATCTTATTTAGACCAATGACATATAAATCAGATCCGCTAATGGCCATTCCAATAGGATACACTATTCCTGTTGCTACAAGCTCCGGAGTGGGGTTTTCTAACGAAATGTCTATTTTAAAAATTTTGCTTCCTTCATAGTCAGAGATGTATAAATCAGTACCGTTAAGAACAAGATCGAAGGCTTCGATTACTCCAGGAAGTTCAATATTTGTGACCGTAGCCGGTAAGGGAGTCGTAAGGTCTATTTTAGAAATATAGTTGATATTATCACTATTATCACATATTACGCAGGTGATTTTAGTAGTGTATAAATCAGTACCGTTAAGCGCCAATCCGTATGGGGTATTTAAGTTTTCTGTTGCAACAACATCAGTTAGCGTTGTCGGTTGCTCTGTAATGTTTGTCTTATAGAGTCTACTGTTCGCAAGACCACCTATTTTGGGGTTCGAGATATACAATTCATCTCCATCAAACAGAATTCCATAAGTATACGCTAACTGGGATACCACTTCGGTAGTTTGTGCAAGTGCAGTGTTCGAAAAACAGAGCATCAAAAGAGTGGTTGTTAAAATATAAAGTTGTTTCATTGGTTACTTAAATTAGTTTCTTTTTGAAATTAAAAGAGTATGAATTGTAAAATCAATATCAAAACCGATAGGGGTATACCTTACCGTTTCTTGTTGATTTTGAATAGTTGGAGTGCATTGAAAATAAGTTTCAGACAGAGCTGCAGGACTGCCAGTTAAAAGTGAATTTAACGGAGCATAGGAAGCCATCTGAAAGTCTACAACGGCTGTAGTAATCGGCGCTGTAGACGTTGAGGTCGTACGATTTAATATCAATGTGTAAGCGTAAAAATTGGTTAATCCTTCAAAGAAATGAAAAATAATCCAATTACAAAGTATTTAAACCTTCATATTACTTTTAAAAAACAATAAATTGTTCAGAATCAAAGGAGGTTGGTTTTTAGTTTTTAAGTTGAAGAAATACCCCATATTTTGTTGCCGTTTCTAATGGCGCAATGAAAAATGGGATCTAAATTGCGTTTGCACGCCATTACTTTTTAAGTAAGTCACCACAAACCAATAATCAGTCGCTGTTAACATGGATCCATTAAAGGTTCCGTTCCATGCACTGCGATTGGGGCTAAATTGAAACAGCAGTTTTCCAAAACGGTCAAAAATTGAGATCAACGCAGTGGGGTCATTTCTCAAACATTTGATGTTCCAAGTGTCGTTATACCCATCGCCATTTGGTGTAAAGAATTTCGGAAATTCCATAATCGTCACCCTTGCTTCAGGGGTTGTACTACACCCAAGTACATCTCGTACTGCGAGCGTATGCTCTTGACATCCAATCACATATTCAAAGGTTGCATTGCTTTGCCAAATACCTCCGTCTAATTGGTATTCATAAGTGCCGCTTCCACCCGTAGCAGACACTGAAATCATTTGATTCGCATCAAAATCTTCTGACAACTTTGTAGCGTCGATTGTTAACGTACTGATGGGATTCACCACAATGGTCATGGTATTGGTGTCCGCACATTGGCCTGGGTCTGGTGTGAATGTATAAGTTGTTATTGGTAAGTAGTTATTCAAAGTCGGACTCCATGTGCCTGTAATGCCCCCATTGGAAGTGGTGGGCAAAGGAGCAAGTACACTGCCGATACAAATGGGATCAACTAGCGTAAATAGCGGAATTGTTTGTGTTAAGACCGTAATGGTCATTTTGGTTTCTGCAAAACAAACACCAGAAAATGGGTTAGGTGTAAAAGTATATTCGGTAGTTAAAGTATTGTTTACAGCAGGCGACCATGTGCCACTAAAGCCGTTATTTGAAACCGTCGGTAAATCCAATAAAACATCGCCAACACAAATGGTGGGTACTTGCGTAAAGGTGGGTGTGGAAATGGAGATCACCGTGATGGTCATTGTAGCTGTATCGGCACAGGGATTCGTATCGGGAGTGAAGGTATAAGTGCCAGGAGTTGTATTGTCAAAAATGGGCGACCATGTGCCCGTAATCCCTTCAATGGAAGTTGTAGGAAGCGTTAATGTATCGCCTTCACATATAGGTGGTAGTTGTGTGAATGTTGTATTTGAAGTGATATTAATGGTGATGTCAAAAGAATGCTCATTGCTACAGTTTGGAATTGTTGCTGTTTCTGCATAGATATATAAAGTAGTGGAAGTGGATATTACATCTCCTGTATTGAGTGGGGTTCCACCGCCATTGGAAGCAGTGAAATAATTTCCGTTGGTAAGCGCCGGTAAGGTATAGCTATCACAAGAAGAAATATCTGCTGGCGTATCTACTGCTGGCGTTGTGTTAATGGTGATATCAAAAGTGTGCTCATCAGTACAGTTAGGCGATGTTGCTGTTTCTGCATAGATAAATAAGGTAGTGGAAGCTGAGATTATAGCGCCTGCATTGAGAGGTGTTCCGCCGCCGTTGGTGGCTGTGAAATAATTCCCATTGGTCAATGCTGGCAAGGTATAGCTATCACAAGAAGATACATCTGCTGGCGTGTCCACTGCTGGAGCGGAATTAACAGTGGCAGTCACGGCGGTTCTAGTTCCAGTGGTACAGCCATTACTTGAGGGCAATACCCAAAAGGTAGTGCTTGTGGTTAAAACGGGATTATAGCTATTTCCAGTATGTAAAAGGGTCCCTCCATTTTGATTTTCATACCATAAAATATCGGTTGTGTTTGAAGTCGCCGACAAGTTTGCAGGGTCATTTCCGCAACTTACCGATGGGCTGGTAGATAAAATTTGAGGTGGGCTAAAAGTTGTAGCTGCAGAGATGCTTAACGGAGGTTCTCCCATTCCTCCGTATTCGATAACAAAGCCTTTGGCTTGGTAATCTGAAGGTTGGCTAGTGGTATTGTTTGGTAAGTCGTTCCAAGAGCCTGGTATTCCTGGAACATCATCATCCTTGATGTGCGCATAATCTTCGCCGCTCCCAAAATCGTTGGGCTCGTCACTGTTCCAATTAGCATAATTTGGTGTAGATCCATTTGCAACGCCATTCCAAAAGGTAGTGCCTGCTTCCGGTCCAGTCATCCATTTCCAGACGCCTTCACTTCCTACGTCAGAGGCACCAATCCAGCCCGTTCCAGGCGATAATTCCCCGGCAATTTGTCCTTCGTCAGGGGTGGTTAAGGTGGCTAAATAGCCTTGTAATCCAAAATAATTCATCGATTCAGCAGTCGTTTTGGCATCAGTCCAATTAATCAAATTTGAGGGTACATAGTCATAATAATGATCTGTTGAAGCTAAATAATTAGCGGAACCCGCAGTTAATGAAAAGGTTTTGTCTCCCACATTTATAGTGCTACTGTTAAAAACAACATCATAAACTGCCGCAATAATAGCGGAGTAACTGGCAGAACTGCCACTGAGTCCTGTCAATGTTAATTTGGCTTGGTTTGCATCCCAATTGGCTGCTATAGTAGGGTGTGACCCCGTCAAAAGGAGTTGGTCTTGTCCTGAAACATAACCCGAAGAAATTTGAATGTAAAAGGCCGCTATAAGTATGTCATCGGGATGGGTGATGTTAAAAGACGTTACAATTTTCTGTTGACTTTGTGGACAATATATTTGATCTCCAACAGCAGTCACTGTAGGCGGTACATCTGTTTGTCCAAAAAAGGTACTGGTATTTAAAAATACCAGTATATAAAAAAGGTGCTTTATGTTTAATATCAAATTGGTTAAATTTATTCTAGTTCATTTTCTTTAGCCAATGTTTCATGGCGACTTCATTTTCAATTATTGTTTTTAAATTTTCTATTTTTACGCGTTGTTGCTCCATGGAGTCTCGATGTCTGATGGTGACGCAATGGTCCTCCAAAGAATCGTGATCCACCGTAATACAAAACGGTGTTCCTAAAGCATCTTGGCGACGGTAACGTCTTCCAACCGCATCTTTTTCGTCATATACCACATTGAAATCCCATTGCAAATCATTTAAAATTGTTTTTGCAACTTCTGGCAATCCATCCTTTTTCACTAAGGGTAAAATAGCCGCCTTAATTGGTGCTAAGACTGCAGGCAGTTTTAGCACCGTTCGAGTGGTATTGTTTTCTAAGGTTTCTTCGGTCAATGCATTTGAAAATACGGCTAAAAACATGCGGTCTAATCCTATGGACGTTTCTAGAACATAAGGCGTGTAATTTTTATTTTCTTCGTGGTCAAAATATTGTAGTTTTTTGCCAGAATGTTTTTCGTGTTGACTTAAATCAAAGTCGGTACGTGAGTGAATGCCTTCCAATTCTTTGAATCCAAAAGGGAATTTAAATTCAATATCAGAAGCGGCATCTGCATAGTGCGCCAATTTTTCATGGTCATGGAATCGGTAATTGTCAGCGCCCATTCCTAAGGATAAATGCCATTTCATACGCGCTTCTTTCCAATGCTCGTACCATTGTTTTTGTGTCCCTGGTTTGATGAAATATTGCATTTCCATTTGCTCAAATTCACGCATTCTAAAAATAAATTGACGTGCGACTATTTCATTTCTAAAGGCTTTTCCTGTTTGTGCAATTCCAAAGGGAATTTTCATACGTCCCGATTTCTGAACATTTAAAAAATTCACAAAAATACCTTGGGCGGTTTCAGGACGTAAATATAAATCCATCGCACTTTCGGCAGAAGCGCCTAGTTTGGTGCCAAACATGAGGTTGAATTGCTTGACATCTGTCCAGTTTTTACTACCTGTTAAAGGGTCTGCAATTTCAAGTTCTTCAATAAGTGCTTTCACATCGGCTAAATCTTCATTTTCTAAAGATTTTGCCAGTCGAGATAAAATGCTATTTATTTTGGTTTGATAACCAACAACTCTTCCGTTTGTTGAGATGAACTCACTTTTGTCAAAACTCTCCCCAAAACGTTTTTCAGCTTTTTTGACTTCTTTTTCAATTTTGCTTTCAATTTTAGCACAATAGTCTTCTACAAGCACATCGGCTCTGTAGCGTTTTTTGGAATCTTTATTATCAATCAATGGATCGTTAAAAGCATCGACGTGTCCAGACGCTTTCCAAGTGGTAGGGTGCATGAAAATAGAAGCGTCTAAACCAACGATATTTTCATTCATTTGAACCATGGCTTTCCACCAATATTCTCGAATATTTTTCTTTAACTCGACTCCATTTTGTGCATAGTCGTAAATAGCACTTAGGCCGTCGTAAATTTCACTACTTTGAAACACAAATCCGTATTCTTTAGCATGTGAAATAACTTTCTTGAAACTTTCCCCTTGATTTGTCATGTCACAAAAATAGAAAACGCTTTTTAAATTAAACTTAAAGTTAGGCTGAAATATGAAATATTATTTTAAATTTAAGTCCCTATAAATATACTTTGTATGTTAACTGCTTTAATAAATCTGTTTTTCCCGAAAATCTGTCATGCATGCGATAAAATATTAATTGACAATGAATCGGATATTTGTGTCGGATGTCGGCACGAGTTGCCGTTAACGAATTATCATTTTGATCGCCCCGAAATTGTTAAGAAAATTTTTTATGGTCGAGTACATTTAGAAGCGGCAACGGCACTCTTTTATTTTCATAAAAGCGGCATAGTGCAACAGCTATTACATAATTTAAAATACAAAGGCAAGGAAGAAATTGGACGTGTTTTTGGAAATTGGTTGGGTGCTGAACTCCTAGAGACTTCTTATTTTAAATCTATTGATGTCGTAATTCCAGTTCCGATTCATTCTAAAAAATTAAAACAAAGAGGGTATAATCAGGTGGCACTTTTTGCGCAACAAATCGCCAAAGTGTTGAATGCTTCCTATGTAGATGGCGTACTTCTAAAATCAATCAATACCCAAACCCAAGTTTTTCAGTCTCGAGAAGCGCGTTTTCAATCCGTTGCTCATAGTTTTTATGCTCAAAACCTTAAAAGGATTGAAAATAAACATATACTATTAGTAGATGATATTATTACCACAGGAGCAACGATAGAAGCTTGTGCACTGGTTTTAAATCCAGTAAATAAGAGTCGTTTAAGTGTTGCAACAATTGCAATTACGCATTCCATTTTTCGTTAGAACTAAAATAAGTTGTTACTTTGCGTAAAATGCAGTATTAATGGGTAAGAAGTTAGCCAATTTAGGGTTTTTAGTAGTTTTAAGTTTGATTTTCACTCAGTGTGCGAATAAAGGCACGGCATCTGGTGGGCCAAAGGATGAATTGCCCCCAGTGATTATAAAATCGATCCCAGAGAATTTTTCTCTAAATTTTGATTCAAAAGAAATTACCATTTATTTTGATGAGTACATCAAAATGAAAGACTTGCAAAAGCAACTTATCATTTCTCCACTGATGGATCCTGAGCCAGAAATCACACCAGTTGGAAGCGCTAGTAAGTATATTAAGATTAAAATTCTAGATACGCTTCAGCAAAATACGACCTATGCGTTTAATTTTGGAGAAAGTATTGCGGATAACAATGAAGGGAATATATTCCCGTATTATAAATATGTATTTTCTACAGGGAGTTATATTGATTCCCTTTCTGTTTCTGGAGTTGTTACCGATGCCTTGAATAAGGAAGTGGATGACCGTATCGCCGTCTTGTTATTTGAAGTAGACTCTACCTTTACAGATTCTATTATCTATAAACAGAAACCAAAATATATTGTAAATACAGACAGTGTTTCTGGGTTTAATTTAGAAAACATTAAAGAAGGAACGTATCTTTTAGCAGCACTCAAAGAAGAAAATCCTAATTATACCTTTCAACCAAAAACAGATAAAATAGGGTATAGAAAACAGTTTATAACGGTGCCATCGGATACGGCTTATGTTTTAAAAATGTTTAAAGAATCCATTGGTTATAAATTTAAAAGAGCCAGACAAGTATCGTCTAGCAAGCTTGCTTTTGGATATGAAGGTGATGGTGAAACGATGGATATTAAGTTGCTTTCCGATGTTCCTGAAGACTATGCTTCTGTCATTACAAAAGAGACTGATAAAGACACGCTTAACTATTGGTTTCGTCCAAAACTGGAAGTAGATTCCTTGATTTTTGAAATTACGCACAAACAAACGATTGATACGACGGTGGTGAAGATGAAAGATTTTAAATCGGATTCTTTGGTATTTAAGCCTCTTAGTTCTACACTCAAATTAAAGGAGTCTTATAAGTTAAGTGCAACGATTGCTTTAGACTCTATGGATGCCACCAAGGTTCGGATTATGGATAGAGACTCTGTGTTTCAGAACCCAAAAATGGTCTTGGATGTTTTTTCTAATACAGTTGATTTTAACTTTGATAAAACCGAAAAAAACACATATTCTATTGAAATGCTTCCAGGGGCTTTCATAGATTTTTATGGGGCACAGAATGACACTCTAAATTTTAAAGTAACAACCAAATTACAGTCATCTTATGGAGATGTTCGTATTGAAATTCGCAATGGAATTTATCCTTTGATTGTACAACTAACAACTGATAAAGGTGAGGTTGTGGAATCATATCTGTCTCAAGAAGCCTCCCCCGTAGATTTCAATGAGGTGACGCCAGGGATCTATTTTCTAAGGGTGATTTTTGACAGCAATCAAAACGGGGTCTATGACTCAGGTGATTATTTAAAGAAAATCCAACCTGAACGTGTGAGCTACGCTTTAGAGCCTGTTGAGGTTCGTGCAGGCTGGGATACTATTGAAGAATTTATCTTAAAAGATTAAGACTTTAAACTTGCTTTGATCAATTCGCGATTCATTCGTGCAATGTTTTCCAACGAAATACCTTTGGGGCATTCCACCTCACAAGCACCTGTATTGGTACAGTTTCCAAAGCCTTCTAAATCCATTTGAGCCACCATATTTTGAACGCGGTCTGTAGCTTCAATTTGCCCTTGTGGTAGCAACGCATATTGAGATACTTTAGCGCCTACAAATAGCATTGCGGATGAATTTTTACAACTAGCTACACAAGCACCACAACCTATACAAGTAGCGGCATCCATTGCCTCGTCTGCATCGTGTTTTGAAATTGGAATTGAATTTCCATCTTGAGTATTACCAGAAGTATTGACCGAAATAAAACCTCCAGCATGTTGGATTCTGTCAAATGCCGAACGGTCCACAATTAAATCTTTAATGACGGGAAAGGAGTCTGCTCTAAATGGTTCAATAAAAATAGTGTCCCCATCTTTAAATTTACGCATGTGCAATTGACAAGTAGTCACAAGTCGATCGGGACCATGTGCTTCTCCATTAATATATAAGGAACAAGAGCCGCAAATGCCTTCTCTACAATCGTGGTCAAATGCTACAGGCGAATCTCCTGTAGTGATAAGTTGACTGTTTAATACATCCAACATTTCAAGAAATGACATGTCTGGTGAAATATCTTCAATAGGATATTCTACAATTTTCCCTTCAGTAGTGGCGTTTTCTTGTCGCCATATTTGTAATGTTAAATTCATAGCAGTTCTTATTTGTATGAGCGTTCTTTAACTTCAATATTTTCGTAAACTAATGCTTCTTTGTGTAATTCAGCATCCTTAGGTGCTCCTTTGTATTCCCATGCAGAAACAAACTGAAATTCTTTTCTTCGTTGCGCTTCTCCCTCTGGAGTTTGGTGTTCTTCTCTAAAGTGTCCTCCAGCAGATTCTTCACGAAACAAGGCGTCTTTTGCAAACAATTCGCCTAATTCTAGGAAATCTGCCACACGCCCTGCTTTTGCTAATTCTTCATTAAATTCATCAGCAGAACCAGGCACTAATACATCTTTATAAAACTCTTCACGAAGTGCGGATATTTCTTCAATCGCTTCTTTTAATTCTTTTTCATTTCGAGACATTCCACATTTGTTCCACATAATTTTACCAAGGCGTTTGTGAAAATAATCCACCGGCTTGGTTCCTTTATTATTGATAAAGTGCTTGATTTCTGAAGTCACTTTAGCTTCTGCTTCTTCAAATTCTACAGTGTCTGTTGGAATCGGGCCGGTTCTAATGTCATCGGATAAGTAGTTTCCAATAGTGTAGGGCAATACAAAATAGCCATCTGCCAATCCTTGCATCAATGCCGAGGCCCCTAGGCGGTTGGCGCCATGCTCTGAGAAATTAGCTTCTCCAATAGCGTAAAGCCCTGGAATGGTTGTTTGTAAATTGTAATCTACCCAAACGCCTCCCATTGTATAGTGAACCGCTGGATAAATCATCATTGGCGTTTCGTATGGATTTTCATCCACAATCTTTTCATACATCTGGAATAAGTTGCCATACTTACTTTTAACAAGCTCTTTTCCTAGGGTTTGAACAAGCTCTGTATCGGCTTCATCTAAACCTTTGATATGTGCTTGTTCTTTTCCGTATCTTACTATGGCAGCCGCAAAATCTAAAAAGACAGCTTCTCCTGTTTTATTCACGCCAAAACCTTCATCACAACGTTCTTTTGCAGCCCGCGAAGCCACATCTCTTGGGACCAAGTTTCCGAATGCTGGATAGCGTCTTTCTAAGAAATAATCGCGTTGATCTTCAGCAAGGTCTGTAGGTTTTAATTCTCGATTTTGAATCGCTTTTGCATCTTCTAATTTTTTCGGCACCCATATACGTCCATCATTCCTTAAGGATTCAGACATCAGTGTTAATTTTGATTGGTGATCTCCTGAAACAGGAATACAGGTTGGGTGAATTTGTGTGTAGCAAGGATTTGCAAAATAAGCACCACGTTTGTGGGCTTTCCAAGCTGCTGTTACATTACTTCCCATCGCATTTGTAGAAAGGTAAAATACGTTTCCGTACCCTCCAGTGCCTAACACAACCGCATGTCCTGAGTGGCGTTCAATTTCGCCAGTCACTAAGTTTCGAGTAATAATTCCACGGGCTTTTCCTCCCACGATGACCACGTCTAACATTTCGTGACGGTTGTACATCTTTATTTTTCCACGCCCAATTTGACGGTTCATTGCGGAGTATGCTCCTAGTAATAGCTGTTGACCTGTTTGCCCTTTGGCATAGAACGTTCTTGAAACTAAAACGCCTCCAAAAGAACGGTTATCTAAAAGCCCTCCATAATCTCTTGCAAAAGGTACACCCTGTGCAACACATTGATCAATAATATTTGTTGATACTTCTGCTAAACGGTGTACGTTGGCTTCACGTGAGCGGTAATCCCCTCCTTTAACCGTATCGTAAAATAATCGGTACGTTGAATCGCCATCGCCTTGATAATTCTTAGCGGCGTTGATGCCTCCTTGTGCAGCAATAGAGTGTGCACGACGCGGAGAATCTTGGAAACAAAACGCTTTCACGTTGTAGCCAAGTTCAGCAAGGGTCGCTGCAGCGGATCCACCGGCAAGTCCAGTTCCAACGATGATAACATCTATGTGACGTTTGTTGGCAGGGTTTACAAGGTTAATATTGTTTTTATGATTGGTCCATTTGTCTGCTAAAGGACCATCTGGTATTTTTGAATCTAAAGCCATAATCCTATGTTTTAGTGTGTATTATTAAAAAAGTGGAAAAGGGCGATCACAATAAACCCTAAAGGGATCAGTATCGAATATGCTTTTCCAAAACCTTTTAGTGATTTGGTATATTTATTGTTTGCTCCAACCGATTGAAATGCAGAGTTGAATCCGTGAAGTAAATGCAATGCGAGAAATATAAACCCAACACAGTAAAGGACAACGCGCCAAAGAGGTACAAATTTATGTTGCAGTTCTTCAAAATAGCGGTACCCTGATCCGTCAGCTAAAAGCCCTGAAGAATCTCCAACTACATATTTGATGTTTAGTTCTGGAATCCAGAAATCAATAAAATGAATCACAAGAAATACCAAGATAAATCCACCACTGTAAATCATATTTCTACTCATCCAGGTAGAATTTGCGTTGCCGTTATTTTTGGCATAGTTCACGGATCGGGAGGTATAGTTTTTGTATTCTAACACAAATCCCATCGCAAAATGAAATACCACTCCAAAAATAAGAACAGGCTGTAAGACAAATTGCACCAACGGATTCGTTCCCATAAAGTGAGATACTTCGTTAAAAGTATCTGGGTTGATCACAGATAGAATATTAATGGCAAAATGTTGTAAAATGAAAAACATGAGGAAAAATGCAGAAAGCGCCATGGCTATCTTTTTTCCAATTGAAGACTTTAAAAATCCACTCATAATTAGATGCTATTTTTTAACCTTGCAAAGGTAATCTACAACAGCGTTTTAGACAATAACATTCGTGTTAATTTTATTATTTATAATTATTTTAAATTAACAGGTTTATTCTTAGGGGTTTTAACATTTTAAATTCGACGTATTAATTTAAATTTTTTTAAATTTGATCGATATACTTAAAACCATAAAACATTCATATCCAAACCTTGATGTCAATGAAGGAGAACTATAAAAAACAATAAATAAAAACAGATGAAATACCTATCTATTAGCCCTCAATTATTTACTAAAAACAGATTAAAATTTTCACAACAAATGCAACCTAAATCGATTGCTGTGTTTAATTCTAACGATGTTTTTTCTACGGGTGCAGATAGCACGCTTCCATTTGAACAACATCGAAATATCTTTTATCTTAGTGGTGTGGATCAAGAAGAAAGTGTTTTAATTTTATTTCCCGGAGCAAGTGAGAAAATACACAGGGAAATTTTATTTTTAAAAGAAACGAATGATCACATTGCGGTTTGGGAAGGCGCCAAGCTTAGTAAATCTCAGGCAACTACTTCAACAGGGGTTCAAACGGTATATTGGTTAAAAGAATTTGATTCGATTTTCCCAACATTAATGGCAGAGGCCACTAGTTTTTATTATAACAATAACGCCCATTATCGCCAGACAGTTGAAATGGAAACACGAGACGATCGTTTTTTAAAAATGATAAAATCTAACTATCCAAATCACGAGATTGTTCCTAATTTTCCAATCATGGAATCGATTCGAGGGGTGAAAGAACCAGAAGAAATCGCATTAATGCAAACGGCTTGTGATATTACAGAAAAAGGATTTAGAAGAGCTTTGGGCTTTATAAAACCAGGTGTTATGGAATACGAAATTGAGGCAGAATTTATTCATGAGTTTCTTAAAAACAGATCTAAAGGATTTGCGTACACTCCTATAATTGGTTCTGGGTATAATGCATGTGTTTTACATTATATAGAAAATAATCAAGAGTGTAAAGAGGGTGATATGTTGCTGATGGACGTTGGTGCAGAATATGCTAATTACTCCAGTGATATGACACGAACGATCCCTGTGAATGGTCGTTTTACGGTCCGTCAAAAGGCTGTTTATCAAGCTGTTTTAAATGTCAAAAACAACGCAACAAAGCTGTTAGTTCCTGGGGCTATTTGGAAAGACTACCATGTTCAGGTTGGAAAAATGATGACCTCCGAACTTTTAGGCCTAGGGTTGATAGATAAAGCAGATGTTCAGAACGAAGATCCAAAATGGCCTGCTTATAAAAAATATTTCATGCACGGAACGTCGCATCACATGGGATTAGACACCCATGATTTGGGAACTTTAGAAGCACCTATGACAGCAAATATGGTATTTACAGTAGAGCCAGGGATTTATATTCCTAATGAAAAAATGGGCATCCGACTCGAAGACGATGTTGTCATTCAAGCTGAAGGCCCACCTTTAAATTTAATGCAAGATATTCCTATTGAAGTCGAGGAAATAGAAAACTTGATGCAGTCGAATTAAGCTTTTTTAGCGCAGCATTCTTTTTTACAATCTTTTGTACACGCTTTTTTATCAGTTTTCATTTTGTCTTTACAGCATGCTTTTTTGCAGTCTTTAGCACATGCTTTTTTAGCGCCGGAAAAGTCCGCCACGGTTTTCATGTTTTCAACTGAATAGGTATCTGCAACAGAAGTGACTGTTTTTGTGATACTTGTAGGGTTGGCTTTTGCAACGTCGTATTCCACCATCGCCATTTCATTTTTAAAATCTACGGTTGCAGATTTTATACCTTCCATTTTAGCAAGTTTTTTTTCAATTGTTTTTGCACAACCTATTTCGCAGGTCATCCCTTTAATGCTGAATTCTGCTTTAGAATAGGTTGCATTCGGGTCGAGGTTTTTTGTTGTCTCTACGCTCGTTTCTACTGTTATGATTTCTGTTTTTGGCTCGTTCTTACAAGCTAAAAAGAAAACGAATAGAAATGCGGAGGCTAAGATGATTTTTAAATGTTTCATAGTATTTTATTTAGGTATTTAAACAAATGTAAAAATAATTCAGAGTTATTCTAATTTATTGCTCAATTTTGTGAAATATTAATCACCATCAAAATGAATCAAGAACAAAGAAAATGGGTGTATTTATTTATACTGGCGATTGTGTGGGGAAGCTCCTTCATTCTTATTAAAAAGGGTTTAGTTGGGTTGACGCCATTGCAGTTGGGTAGTTTGAGGACTGTTATTTCATCACTCTTTATTTTTATAATTGGTTATAAATCTCTCAAAACAATTCTCAATCATCAATGGAAGTGGGTGATTATATCTGGATTTATAGGCACTTTTTTGCCCTCTTTTTTATTTGCATTTGCAGAAACGGAGGTAGACAGTGGAGTTGTATCAATTTTGAACGCTTTAGTACCTTTGAATGCAACTTTAATAGGATTGGCTGTTTTTAAGATTGCGTCCACAAAAATTCAAATGCTAGGCGTGATGCTTGGTTTTATTGGAGCTTCAATGCTTATTTTTAACAGCATGGAACTCAACCCCGATCAAAATTATTTATACGCTGGTTTTGTTGTCTTGGCAACGGTTATGTATGGTTTCAATGTGAATATAATTAAACACTACCTTCAGGATGTGAAACCGATTGCCATTGCTACAGGGAATTTTGTCGCGATCATTATACCTGCTTTTTTGGTGTTGGTTTTTTCTGATTTTTTCTCTTTTCAAAACTATGAAAATGAAGCAGTTTACACTTCTATAGGGTATGTGGCGGTTTTAGCGGTATTTGGAACAGTGATGGCGAAAATCATATTCAATAATTTAATCCAAATTTCAAGCCCTGTGTTTGCATCTTCTGTGACGTATCTCATGCCGCTTGTGGCGTTGTTATGGGGACTGTTAGATGGCGAATTGTTCGGGTTAGATCAAGGTCTCGCCTCTTTATTGATTTTATGCGGTATCTATTTAGCTAATAAAAAAGCAAAAAAAAACCGAAGCTAATGCCTCGGTTCTTTTAAAATTTGTAATGTTAGATTATTTAAAATCTTCTACAGATACACCGTCATTAACGATTATCTCGCTTGCAGTCATCCCAATCACTTGAGGGCCTGCAGTTATTTTCTGTACGAATGGAAATAAGACACCATTCACTTCTCTGTAATCAGATGAATCCTGAACAGAGGTTATTGTTTGACCTTGTGCTTCTTCTGATTTTTCAGTTCTCACCAAAAGACCTGTAGCAGTGTCGTAATAACGATAGGAGTCTTTTTTAACCTTAATCTTATAAACATCAACTCCATCAATAACTGTTAAGCTAACTAGGGTAAGTGTATTTGCATCTAAATAAGTTTCTGGAAATAAGCCTTTTTCTTCTGCTTTTTCAGCAAGCTCGTCTTCAGATATTGGTTGCTGCATTCCTTGCTGTTCTGCATAGCCTTCAGCACCATCAAACTTTTGCTTCATAACAGTTCCCATTCCTTCAATAGACATTTCCATTGATGACATATTTGGTGTCATGGTTTTCATGACAGCAGTTGGTTTAAATGGCATGCCTTCGATCGTTACATTTGCAGCAGTCATCACAGAGTTCACTGCATTGACAGCTTCTAGGCCTCCAATGGCGGTAATGTATCCTTCAAGAACTGTAGTTACCGTTACTCCAGCTGGAATGGGTTTTGTAAACTCAGGTTTCTCAACAGGGTTTGCAAAAGTGTCAAAGTAGTTTATTGGAATCCCTGTTTTTTCAAGGTTTTCGATTACTTCACTTCCTTTACCAACTATGACAATACGTGCATTTTCTGCAGTAAAATAGATGTTTGCAACACGATTTACATCTTCAATTGATACCGCGTTTATTTTTTCTAAATAAGTCGCATAAAAATCTTCTGGTAATTCGTTGACCTTTGTGCTGATTGCATATTGAGCGATGGTACTTGGTCTTTCAAGTGCCAATACAAAATCGCCCACATATTTTGCTTTGGCGTTTGCCAAGGCATCCGCTTCTACAGGTTCCGCTTGAAAGCGTTTGATTTCTTTTATGGTTTGAACCACAGCACTGTCAGTAACCGCATTTCTTACGGCAGCTCCAGCTACGAAACGAGAGATGTATTTGTCTGTTCCAACAGAAGAACGTGCGCCATACGTATATCCATGCTCTTCACGAAGGTTCATGTTTAAGTAACTATTAAATCCACCTCCTAATATTTTATTTGCAATAAGAACCGCATGGTAATCAGGGTCACTCATTTTTAGCTTCACAGTGCTTGTTAAAGAAATATTGGACTGTACCGCATTTGGCATGTCAATAAAATTGATTTCTAAAGATTCAGGGTTTGCATTAGGTTCTACAACAACCGTTGTTGTAGTCGCTGCTTTCCCCCATTTTTTGAAATACTTTTTTACAAGCTTCACAATTGATTTTGTGTTGACGTCTCCAATAATCACTAAATACGTATTGTTGGGCGTAAAGTATTTTTGATAATACGCATTCACATCTTCAAGTGTCACTGCTTCAACCGATTCTTCAGTGATAAATTCACCATAAGGGTGTTGTCTTCCGTAAGCTAATGCTCCGCCAGCACGTCCTGCAATTGCATCGACACTTTTAGCATCTGACTTGATTCCTTCAATAAGTTTTTCTTTTTCTTTTTGAAATTCTTCTTCAGTAAGTAGAGGATTCATAGCGGCATCTGCTAACAATTCCAGCATACGATTGCTGTATTTTGTTAAAGAATTTGCAGAACCTCCGCTAAAGCCAAAATTCAATCGGGCTCCTAAAAAGTCAATTTCTTCATTAAAATCGTCCTTAGAAATAGTGGTGGTACCATTTGCCAACATGGCTCCTAAAAGGGAGGTAACGCCTGCTTTTTGACCTTCTAGTACGGGGTCTCTGTCAAAAGCTAAGTTAAACGACACTCTTGGGAGTTTGTGGTTTTCAACAACCAATACTTTGAGACCGTTTTTTAATTCAAATTCTTGTGGCTTCTCCAATGAAATTACTGGAGCGGGCCCTGGTTTTGGTTGCTGTGAGCGGTCAATCTGAGCATTCACTCCTAGAGACATGAAAAACACGGCAATTAATATGTATAATTTAGTTTTCATTTTTAGATCTTTTAGTTATTATTCCTTATCGGATTCTGGTAAGTATTCTAATATCAATCGTTGGTCTGCATTCAGATATTTGTTAGCAACCGTTTTGATTTCTTCACGTGTTATAGAACGGTAGATCTCAATTTCATTGTTGATTAAATTAACATCGCCATATAGCATATAGTAACGTGCCAATGAATTTGCAATTCCTTCGAAACTTGAGTTTGAACTTACAAAGTTGTTTTCAAATTTATTTTGAATTTTTTGGTAATCCCTCTCTGAAATAAGTTCATTTTGAAGTTTTAAAATTTCTTCATCCATTTCAACAACAAGATCGTCCAATGAAACATCTCCTAAAGGCAATCCGTATAATATGTACATCCCATAGTCTTCTTGACTGAAATTAAGAGCACCGACTTGAAGCGCCATTTTTTTATCATCGACCATCTTTTTATAAAGCTTAGATGTTTTTCCATCACTCAAATAGGTTGAGATCATACTTAATACGTAAGAGTCTCTTTCTTTAAACGAAGGCGTTCTGTAAGCTGCCATCACTGCTGGAATTTGAATGTTTGAGTCGTAAGCTTTCGCTCGCATTGGTTCTGTAATTGGATCTTCTTTTGGAAAATTTCTTACGATATCTTCACCTCTTGGAATCGGTCCAAAATAATCTTCAATCATTACTTTAACCGCTGCAACATCAATATCACCAGCAACTACTAAAACAGCATTGTTAGGCACATAGAATTTTTTGTTAAATGCTTGAAACTCTTCTAGAGTTGCTGCATCTAAATGCGCCATTTTTCCAATCGTAGTTCCTTTGTAAGGGTGCTTTTTAAACATATTAACTTTAATCATCTCAAGAAACTTTCCATAAGGGCTGTTGTCAACTCTTAATCTTTTTTCCTCTTTTACAACCTCATTTTGAGTATCAACACCATCTTGGTTAATGACAGGGTGTAGTAAACGTTCAGATTCCATCCACAGTCCAAGCTCAACATTATTTGAAGGAAATACTTCATAATAATAAGTTCGGTCATCGGAGGTATTGGCATTATTGCTTCCTCCGTTGGAAGTTACAATCGTAAACCATTCTCCTTTAGGAATATTTTTAGTTCCTTCAAATAATAGGTGTTCAAAAAAGTGGGCAAATCCAGTACGTTCTGGGTTTTCATCTTTTGCACCAACATGGTACATGACAGAAGTTGTTACAACAGGCGCTGTATTGTCTTGATGTAAAATAACGTGCATGCCGTTACTTAAATCGTACTCTTCAAATTTAACTTCTTGTGCTGAGACTGTTAAGGTCACACCAAGCAAAGTAGCTAATAAACATAAGCATTTTTTCATCAGTTAATTTTTAATTAATAATTACTTAGTAAGACGTTTGAAGTCTTACTAAGTTACACTTTATGACATCAAAAGTAGCATTTTTTTTTAAAGTCAAATTTTAAATCAAGTAAATTAGAGGATAAATTGAAAATTATTTGCAGATTCGTATAATAGAATTATATTTGCACCCGCTATACTAATAGGTATAGTTAAACTAATTTAATAAAAACGTTACGCTATGTACGCAATTGTAGAAATAGCAGGGCATCAATTCAAAGTTGAAAAAGACCAAAAAGTCTTTGTGAAT
>Ga0209199_1002518_pt1 | contig 19411 bp, 10 predicted proteins | sample COGITO_mtgs_1105_7_FD_184805 | JGI IMG/M metagenome (GOLD analysis project Ga0209199, IMG submission 184805) | Pelagic marine microbial communities from North Sea - COGITO_mtgs_110523 (SPAdes) (version 2) | ecosystem: Environmental > Aquatic > Marine > Epipelagic ...
AACTGGTGCACAAGGAGCAATAGGTAATCAAGGTGCCCAAGGAACAGCAGGAGCACAAGGAGCAACTGGAACAGCAGGAGCACAAGGAGCAACTGGAACCGCAGGAGCCCAAGGAGCAACTGGAACAGCAGGAGCTCAAGGAGCAACTGGAACAGCAGGAGCACAAGGAGCAACTGGAACAGCTGGAGCTCAAGGAGCAACTGGAACAGCAGGAGCTCAAGGAGCACAAGGAGCTGAGGGAAATAATTTTGCATATTCGACTATATCTTTTTTTTTACAAATAGATGACGTCTATGCGCTGGGTGCTCCTGCACCTATGTTGTCGGTTAATCTGCCACTCAGTATTGGTGGGGTATTTGGTTGGCCTATTTTACCACATGGAGGAGGGAGTTCTTATAATAATTATGGTTTTTATATGGGGTCAAGTCCTGGTAATTTTCCAGCAAGAGGAGTAAATTATGGTGAATATATGCCACAGGATGGTAAAATATTTGGTGCCGCAGTTAATTGGGCCACAACTAATGTTTCGGGGGCACTATATCAAATTTATGCTGTAAATTATGGTCCAAGTGTCGGACCAGTGCTCCCCTTTGGAATTAATATCACATCATCATCAGGACTCTTTGGACAAATCCCTACCGGTGGCCTAGGAAACTGGCGTGGAAGTAATTCATTTTGGAGAGAAACATCCTTTAATGCTGGTGATTATATTGGTATATATATTACAGATGCCCTCAACGGCGTAGGTGGTATCGCTAGGGCGGGCATAGCAATTAAAGACCCAATTGAAATTGAAGGGACTATATATTTAAGATTTGATAATGATGAGGTCACTCAGCAAAATTCACAGGAGTCGAGTTGGTAGAGATTATACATAAATATTTATACATCTAGTAAAAATATTTAATTATTAATAATTATTATAAAAAATATTATATATATATTAATGAGTAATAAAATAGTAACTACAAAAAATGGTGGTATTCGTGCATTAGATATTACCCCAGAAATAGATGATGAAGGTAATTTATTTGTTGGTGCAACAGAAGATACCGCATCTGCAAAAGATATAACTTGTCATACGTTAAATTATGAAGAATTAAATCCACCAATTACACCTAGTACACAAATACGTACAGGAAATATAAGTTTTTGGACAAATATGGGGGGGCAAGATGTGAGAGGTGGTTTAATACCAAAAATTAATGTTGATTGTACTCAATTTGGAGAAACAAAAGGATTTCCAGTATTACCTCATGGTGGTGGAGCACAGTATAACGTATTTGGAAATTATATCAAAATACCGACAGATAATGCAGGTGCAACATTTGGAGAATACATGCCATTTGATGGAAAAATAATTGCTATAGGAATAAATTGGTGGCGAAAAGCATTTCAAGAATTTAAAGTATATGCTGTAAATTATGGACCATCAAATTTTATAACAACCCCGGAATTGGTAATAACTATTCCTTTACAATTCGAATCTGTAGGATCAGATAGTGGTCTTTCAATTGATAATCCTATTAATTTTCAAAAAGGTGATTATATTGGAATATATCTTACTTGTGAAGAAAATATATGCAACATTGCAATTGAAGGAACGATCTATTTTGAATATAATTATTAAAATTAATAAAATTAATAAAATTAATATAATAATAAAATATTATATTAAATGAGTGAAAAATATAATTTAGCAGTATCTATTGATCCTAGTTTTAATTCTAAAGATAAACCACTTGGATTAACTTTTTATGTAGATTCAAAATTCCCAACAATAGATAATGAAGGAATATTAAATGTTAATAAACTTAAATATAGCGAATTAGATCCAGCAATACCCGCTGGTGCTCAAGGTCCAAAGGGTGAACAAGGACCAATTGGAATACAAGGAAGTACTGGATTAAATGGTGCACAAGGAGATGATGGATTACATGGTGCGCAAGGTGCTATAGGTGATAAAGGACTTACTGGCGCACAAGGAACTGCTGGAACAAAAGGGTCTACTGGTGCGCAAGGAGATGATGGATTACATGGTGCACAAGGAACTGTTGGTTTAAATGGCGCGCAAGGTGCTACAGGTGATAAAGGACTTACTGGTGCACAGGGAACTGTTGGTTCAAATGGCGCACAAGGTGCGAATGGAACAAAAGGGTCTACTGGCGCACAGGGAGATGATGGATTACATGGCGCGCAAGGTGCTACAGGTGATAAAGGACTTACTGGCGCACAGGGAACTGCTGGTTCAAATGGCGCGCAAGGTGCGACAGGTGATAAAGGACTTACTGGCGCACAGGGAACTGTTGGTTCAAATGGTGCACAAGGTGCGAATGGAACAAAAGGGTCTACTGGCGCACAGGGAGATGATGGATTACATGGTGCGCAAGGTGCTACAGGTGATAAAGGACTTACTGGCGCACAGGGAACTGTTGGTTCAAATGGCGCACAAGGTGCTACAGGTGATAAAGGACTTACTGGCGCACAGGGAACTGTTGGTTCAAATGGTGCACAAGGTGCTACAGGTGATAAAGGACTTACTGGCGCACAGGGAACTGTTGGTTTAAATGGCGCGCAAGGTGCTACAGGTGATAAAGGACTTAGTGGCGCACAGGGAACTGCTGGTTCAAATGGTGCACAAGGTGCTAATGGAACAAAAGGGTCTACTGGTGCGCAAGGTGCAAATGGAACAAATGGCGCACAAGGAGCACAAGGAGCGAGTGGTGGTGGAAATATTCCAGGAGAATTTATATCTGGTAAAGTTTTAACTGATTTAGGTGGTTTAACACATATTACTTTTACAGATAGTACAATAACTTGGGAGTTTGGTAAAAATATTGTAACAACAACTCAATTAGAAAATATTTTAAGATAAATTAATAAATTAATAAATTAATAAATAAAATAATAAAGAATTCATATAATAAATATATTATATGAAACTAAAATACATAAAAGATATTTGTGGTAATGAAATATTAACAGATGAAAATGAAGTTCATCAAGTTATGATGGATTGGGAAAAACCATATATGGAAGAAAGCATAAATAAATTAAATCCACATGGAGATGTTTTAGAAATAGGATTTGGTATGGGATTTTCTGCATCAAAAATGTGTGAATTTTCTGATGTAAAAAGTTATACAGTAATTGAATGTAGTCCAATAGTTTGGGAAAAATTTGAAGAATGGAAAAAATTACAACGAGAAACATTAAAAATTAATTTAATTAAAGGGCGATGGCAAGATATGTTAGAAACATTAGGTAAATTTGATTGTATATATTTTGATGACTATAATGGTGAAAGTTTTCATGAAGTTTATACAAGATTTCCAAAATTTATGTATAAAATTATTCTTAATCATTGTAAAATAGGTACAAAAATATGTTTTTATAGCACAACAGATAAAAATCCTTTTGAAAAGTTAAAATGTATAAAATATACTGTAGATAATTATGAGATTGATATACCAAAAAATTGTAAATATGCTGCTGGAGATAAAATGTATATTCCAATAATTGAGATAATTTCAGAAGTAGATGAAAATATAAAAGAAATTTTTGATAATTTAAATCAGCCAAATAATTTAAATATTAATAATAAACAAAGAGCCGAAATAGAAGAAAAAATAAAAAAATATAAATTATACCAAGAAACTCCCAAAAAAATATATTGTAATTTAATGATTATAGATAATTTTTATATTAATGCAATGGAAACGCGTAATCATATATTAACTCGGGATTTTAAAGTGCGTGGAAACTATCCAGGACAAAGAACAGAAAGTCATGCGAACGAACATTTAAAAACAATGATTGAAGGATATATTCAGCATTTTGCTGGGAAAATTACTAGATGGCCAACGGATAAAGAAGAATATAATGGTTCATTTCAATATACTACATCAAGAGATCGAACATGGTTACATACAGATAGTTGGAATAATTGGGCAGGAGTGCTATATTTAACACCGAACGCACCTGTAACAGCAGGAACAGGAATATTTAAGTTTAGAGATGGAACACGAACATCGTTAGAGTCGGAGGCTAGAGGAAATAAAAATATGTTAGATGAACATAGTCAAGATTATACAAAATGGGAATTGGTAGATAGAGTTGGAAATATATTTAATAGATTAGTACTTTTTAACTCAACACAATATCATGCAAGTCTAGACTATTTTGGAACTTGTAAAGAAGATGCAAGATTATTCCAGGTATTTTTCTTTTCGACAGAGAGATAAATAATGACTTATTTACAATTTTTTATAAGTTATTATTATATTATTATTATTATTTTCATTATATAATTAAATTTATCTTTACACATTAGCACATTTCAATCGCCAATTTTATGCGTTTAAATAATTATTTAATTTAATAATATAATGTAATGTCATTTGGAAAATATACATATGGTATGCCTAATATTTTATGGCAAAATGATAATGCCAAACTAATTGTTGGAAATTTTTGTTCAATCGCAGGAGGAGTAAATATATATCTAGGTGGTAATCACCGTACAGATTGGGTTACCACATATCCATTTGGTCATATATATCAAAATATATTCAATAATTTTGATGGAAATGGTCATCCATCAACGAAAGGAGATGTAATTATAGGTAATGATGTATGGATTTGATCTAATGTAACAATTATGACGGGTGTTACTATCGGTGATGGAGTTGTAATCGCAAATAATAGTCACGTTGTTAAAAATATAGAACCATATAGTTTAGTAGGAGGTAATCCAGCAAAATTAATTAAATATAGATTTACACCAGAGCAAATAGAAAAATTGTTAGAAATTAAATGGTGGTTTTGGGATGATGAGAAAATAAACAAATTAACACCGTTATTGTGTAATCATAATATTGATGAATTTATAAAATCGGCGTTTGAAATGTAAAAAGGTGTAAATAAGTTTTTAATTATTTTCATATTTTATATAACATCTGGATTATTCATAATAATATTATTAATATTATTAATATTATTATATCCATTATTATAGTCTCTAGGTTGTCCATATAAACATATAGCTACTCTCATATATTATATAACTGATATTTTTTTATCTATATCATAATCTACATTATTATTAATATTATTATTTTTAGTATGTTCAAATATATAATTCGAAAAATGTTTTTTAAATATATCCAGATTATCGGAGTGAACACATATATGGTCTGATGGGTATTCATAATCTAAATAATATATATAATATCCCATTTCTCTTATAATATGTATTAATTGTTGACAGGTAGAACTGGTTTTAGCAAGTTGATGATTTTCCATCTCAATTATTAATATAGGTTTATATTTTTCTATCATAATTTTCGCTCCATTTAATACTTTTATTTCCCAACCTTGAACATCGATTTTAATTATATCTATTTTTGGAAAATCAATCGAATCTAATAAAATAGACTTAATTGTATTATAATTATTAGAATTAATGTAATTCGGGGTAAAATCGCCCATATTTATATTTGTTGTAGTATCAATTATTTCCATATTAATATTTTCAATGTTATCTCCACACGCGTTATTATACGTAATTATATTTGATATATTATTATATTTAATATTATTTGTCAACAAATCGTAATTTTGAGATTGAGGTTCAAATGAGTAGACATTATTTTTTACATATTTGGAAAATAATAAAGAGTGATAACCAAAATTTGCGCCAACATCTATAATATTATTAATATCATATCTATTATTATATATTTCTATAAATTTTGTAATATGTGGTTCCCATTGTATATTTTTTTTTACTATATTGTTTGCCATATCATCATTTTCAAAACATTCAATCATAAAATTATTATGTGATATAATAATTGTTTTTAAATTTCCAATACATCGTTTATTATCAAATACGATATTATTGAATAAATTCATTACTTTCTCTGGCGTAAATTCTTTATAACAATTCCAGTCATCATATTTATTAATTAACTGTTTTATATTATTAAAAATATTAATGAGACTATCTTTGTCCTTATATGTGAGTGCCTTATCTCCTAATAATAAAATATGTTCCAAATCTCCACACGGACAAGTAATAATTGGTTTATTCTTAATTGAAAATTCGGCAATAGATAGTCCAAAGGTTTCTCCATCACTCCTAGCATGGATCATCGCATCACAAGTATTAATAAATTTTGTTTTGTAAAATAAGTCAATATTTTTATCAAGATAAATAATTTTAGGATGCTCAAAAAATTTATTAGTATTCATAAATAAAAAATAAATATTTGAATTAAAATTAGAATTTAAAAATTCTAATATTGCGTTATGTGCAATGTCCAAATCAAACTGACCAAATCCTCCATATCTTCCTAATACGATGGCGTCGAGTGGTAGATTCAATTCATTTCTTAAATGTTTATCAGTATTAGGTAAATCAACTATATGTGGAATAAGTGGAATATTTGTTTCATATTTTTGATTTAAATGATTACTTATTGATAAATAATAATCTCCCTCATTACAAGTAGTATCAAATACACAGTGTTTTATCGTTTTACAATTACCCCAAATATTATTATTATTAAAATGGTAAATATCAGCACATCCACATGTTAATGTATAAAAAAAATCTAATTTATACTTTTCTATCACAAGTTTCATATCAGGTATATCATTTATTTCAATCATTTCAAATCTGGAATTAAATTTTGGAAATGAAACTTTAATATCAGGAAACCCATATTTTTTTTGCGCTTCATCTGAAAAATAAATTATGTAAGAATTATTTCCTAATATCTTTTCATTGTAATGCGCATAATCATATACAGAAACTTCTGTCCCTCTTTCTGTAAAATGTCTAATAAAAAATGCGATGTTTTTGTTTGTTTGTGTTAGTTGTGTTTTATAAAATTTCTTCAAATAAATATCATATTCGGGTGGTAAATTATCATTGTCTTCAATTGGTATATTTATTATGCTTGTAGGTCTATCATATAAATCAGTTTGATTTATTATTCTCTCTTTAATATTATTTTCATCTGTAAAATTATCACTATTATATTCTTGATGTCCAAAGTTTTGGATTTTGTTCTTAATAAATTTTTCATCTCCAAAATAACTTAAATGCCATCCACCATTTTCAATAATTTTAAAAGACATATTTTGTCTTATTTGTTCACATGATAACCCCAATTCTTTATATTTTTGAAAGGTAAGTATTTTTGAGAATTGCCATTGATGATCCATTTTAGAATTTAAATTATAATAGTAGAAATCTAGTTCAAGTATATTTATATCTACTACAATATCCTTATTTTTTATTTGTTGTAATATTTTAGGATTTGATATTTCATCCAAATCAGTAATAGTAATAACATCGTTGCTTTGTAAAGATAATTTATCTAATCCTCTTGAAATACAATCTCTTTGATATCGTTCATTAATCCATTGTTCATCTTTTTCAATATTTATATTAGGATATTTATATGGAAAATCATCTACAATTATATGTATAATTTTGTGATTGAATTTTTCAAATAACTGTTTATTTTCATTATAAAATAGAGATTTTTCTTTACCTACAAAAGTATGTCTTGATTCTACTAATACAAAATAATCAACAACATCATTTAAAATATTTAAACGATATGTTAATAAATCTAATTCGTTATAAAAAATAAAACAATCTATTATTTTTTGTTGATTTTGAATAAATTTTAAATTTAAACTTTTATGTAATAAATCGATGTATTTTTCTTTGTAATTGCTAGTTTGTAATAAATCGTTGCTATCAATTCCTGTATATCGTATTTTAGATATATCCAAACTGTTAGAATTACAGTAATATATTCCATTAAATGGATGTTCTATATCACATTTCCAGCGTGTATTAATGAATTTTCATAATATCCTGTTTTGTGAACACACGATTCCAAAGAAATATAATCTTTAAATGATAATGGAATATTATCGTTTGAGGCTTCTGATATTTCCTTATTAAGCCAATGACTATTAACAATATATTCAGGTCGTGGGATAGTTATTATAACATAATCGGATATTCGTTTTAATTCTTTAAACGCATCTATAGAGTCATTTGAATATAGATGTTCTAAATTTTCCATACATAATGCTATCGAAAACTGTTTGTTATTAAAAGGTAGGTTGCTAGATTTACAATGTATAATTTCATTAAAAAATGATGTTTTTTGTTTTAAATAATCTATTGTTATTTGTGACCAATCTATTCCTGTAAATTTAAAAGTAGGATATTGTGATAATAATAATTTAGAATGTTCTCCCATACCACAACCTATATCACATATATTTGTAATATTACTTGATCCTATATTGTCAATACATTTTTTTACATATTTATTGAGATCTAATCCAGAAGACTGTCCTTTATTACAAATATCATATCTATAATCCCGAATTTTTATTTGTTTATATTTATGTTCAGGATATACATCCCAATAATGATTAATTTTAGAATTATGTGGTTCATATAGAGATGGATTATTTTGACACAACCAAAATTCTGCGTCAGTGGGATTAATATTTTCTGTTTTTTCAATTAGACTAGGTAATTCGGATATATATTGTGAATCAGACCACCAAAAATTTCCACCAAAACATTTTGGAGTTCTTATAATCATATTTTCATCATAATAATTACAACCAACCGCTTGAATACCACAATTCATTTTTTCAATACATAAATCAAATTTTTCAACCAGAAAATATAGCATCATATCTATCCAATCATTTTCATTTTGATTATTATCATCAAAACTAATACCCTTAGTATGTAAATATAAAATATTACATTTCGTATTTTCTTTAGAAAATTGGTGTATTTTATTGATGGTTGGTATTTCGTATAAAGCTGGATTATCAGAATAATTACAAATCTTAAATTTATCACCGTATATGTTTTCTTCTATTGGAATACCTATATTAATAATATATATATATTCAAGATACTCTATTAGTCCAGTAGTTTTAATTTTATCAATTAAATATTCAAGTCGTTTTAATCCTTTATTTTTTAAGTGGCATGAATGAATAAAACATATATTTTTTTTATTCACACATACCTTATTTATAATATTAATATAAAAAAAATCGTTATATTCAATTTGCTTCAAATTTGGATATTTATTCGCGAAATCTTCATCTAATTTATAACTAGTTTCTGATAAAATAGTAAAACCTGCTTCTAATAAACGATTACAACGAATATGTTCAAAAATGTTTGAAGGAATTTGATAAAACCCATGTATATTTAAAATTGTATTACATTTTGCTAATTCTATCTCTCTATCATCATTCCACCCTTCAATTATATTAACAGTAAAATTATTTTCTTTTAAGAAATCTATTATTTTTAATCTTCTATCTACAATACCACCACCAGAATCTTTTAATATACCGAAATCAAATTCTTTTTTTGTTTTTTTATTTAAATTAATTAATTTTTTTAGTTCATTATCGCTACAATTATATGGTAAATATATTTTGTCTTGAATGTTAAACCCATTTTCCTCTAATATTTTTAAATTACTTTTACTATAATCGTAATATTCCAAATTCGGATATAATTTTAAAATATTAATTATAGGTTCTAATCTAACAGGAATATTTAATGGTTCTGTATTTAAAAAACTAAATTGAGTATTCGGTAAACTTTTAATTATCTCAGTATCAAATATTTCATAAACAAATGTTATTTTAGAAGGATTTTCTGTTAAAATCCTATTTTTATCATTCGTTAAATGAATATTATGTTCAGGATAAACATAATTTAAATTATCAATATATTGTTGAATCATTTTTGTTTCAAAATGTGGAGAACAATAAAAAGTCCATATTTTTTTATTTAACCCTAATAAACTTGACCACTCTTTAGCTCTATTTTCCCAACTACAAGTTAAAGCGTATTCTTTACCCTTTTTCCTAAGTTTGTCTTTTTTCTCTTCACTTAAATTTAAAATCGCATCTATTTCGTTTCCTTTTTCTACTTTTATACCATAGTCATCAATTGTATCTACTAATCCGGCAACTGGATAATATAGACATATCACATTACTCATTAACATTTCCAGTGCGGTAATACAAGAAGATTCTTCAATAGTATTTGTATATAACCAATATTCACATCTAGAAATTAAGTGATATAAATCTTTAGTATTTAGATTTCCATGATGTGTAATAGAATTATTCGCTTGTATTATTTTATTCATTTTAAAATCTTCATTTGATGATGGGAAATGATGATAAGAACAAATTTCCAATGTTGCATCAGGTATAACATTTAATATATCATTCCATTTATTTAATATAATAGAAAGTCCGCGATTACTACAAGAAGACCATATAAATTTATTTGGTATTTTATTGTTATTATAATTAAAGTCATTTATTTGAATACCATTATTTATAATTCTTATTTTATTTTTTATAGATGGATAAATTCTTGATAATTTATTTTTATGCCATTCTGTTAATGCAATTACTCCAGTAATATTTTTATTATATTTTATTAGTATATTGTTAATATTATATCTATCTTTATCACTATTATTCCAAACACGATTTATTAAACCATGGCTATCGTGACTACATATATATAAATTTTTACAAGAATAAAATGGATAATCTTCAAAGAAACAAAGAAATCTTGATATTATAATTGTATGAAACATATGTGAGTTTAATAATAATTGTAATTTTGATGCATTTACATAATGAACATTATTTACTATCTCATCCTTTACATCTCCACTTATAATAATATTGTATTTTTTTGATAATTCTTTAGCAAGATAGGCGACTGCTTTTTCAGAACCACCTAGTGAATTATTTTGTAAATATGTATCATTCCATAATATATTTGTGAAACCAGTGTATATTAAAATAGTATTTTCCTCTTTATTTATAATATTTATCATTGATCTTTGTTGTAATGTATAATTTTTATTAATAAACAAATCATCATATACAGGTGTAGTTATTATAGTAAAATCTTCATTCATTTCTTGAGTTTTCCCATTATTTTCATTTATATATTCAATAAATTTGTTAAATTCAGAATCCAATACCGTATAATATGGTTCTATATCATCAAGTACTTCATTATCATATACTTTAAAATAATGTTCTTGTGTGAAATCTAATCTCTCTTTAACAGCGCCAAAGTTATTATATAAAAGTGGCAATCCAGATTTTTTGATTTTTGTTAATAAATAACTGTATGTTTCCCCCCATTTATTTAATAATAAAAACCCATTAATATTATATTTTCTTATATATTCATAAAACTGTTCTTCTATATATAAAGGAATATTGGCACCAACTATAATAAATTTTATAGAAGAAGATTGAAATTTCTCTTTTAAATAATTTATATACTCTTCTCCTTTATATTCAGATAATCTATGAAACACACCAATATTTATACAATTATTTTTAATTTCTGGTATATTTATAATATTATTTTGAACTTTATAGTCATTTGGATAAGAGATAATAAAATTTGATGCATCAAAATACTTTTTGTAAATATTATAAGTAAATTCAGAATTCATTATAATTTTATCTGCCAATAATAATAATTCAATTATTTCATTTGAAATAATAATATTTTCTTTTAAATAGGAATTGGCTATATCTGCCGTGTAAAAATATAATTCGTTAGACATCCAATAAAAGTCGTGGATTGGAATTATTAATTCAAACTTAAATAATTTATAAATTTCTTTAATATTTGAAATGGTAATATCTGTATATAAAAAATTGTTTAAGATTAAAATATCATTTTTTCTAAAATTAATATTATATAAGGTTTCTTTATTTGAAATAAAGATATATGATTTATTTTTATATGTATTCATAATATCAGTCAAATATTTATAAGAACCACCAATTTTATTATTTGCAATTATATAAACTTTTTCAGTATTAAGATCATTATATTTATCATTTAATGTTTCAAATTGTTCTGGAAGATATTCTTTTATATGTTTTGAAACCATATTCCATAATTTTTTTACTAACTCCTTTTTACTATCAAAATATTTTTCAAATAATTCTAATAATTTATCTAGAAATGGTTTATTATCTTGATCTAAACGCACATTATATCCATAACATGTAAAATTTTGAAGCGTAATTTCTATCCGTTTATTATTTAATAATAGATTTTTACAAGAATAATATCCACTCATCCATTCTCTAATATAACAAGAAGCAATAGAATTATAATAGTCAATATCATGATAACTTGTCATATCTAAAAATATTTTGCTATTAGGATTAGTAAGTTTATAATTTTTCATTTTTTCATATAACATGTTAATAGCAAAATGATTTCCTTTATTAAAATAATATTCCATAATTTTAACAACTGTTTCTCGTCTCTCTCTATCGAAAGGTATTGCTTTATACCAATAATTCAGAGCTTCTTCCATGTTATTTAACTTTTTGTAATTATCACCTAGATTATCACATGCACAATACTTATACTGATCATCGGCTGGTAAATCTAAATAGATTTTAAACCATTCGATAGATTTTTCTGTTAAATGGGCATTCTGATAACTTTGCGCGCAATAGTAAGCGTATCTATATTTTACTCTTAAATCAGTTGTCTCAGTATTAAAAGCTTTTTCTAAAACTTCTGGGGTTAAATTATCTAAACAAATTGTCTTTTCTAAAGACATTATTATTTATGATATAAATTACTACATTAATATTATAATTATAACGTTATAATTATAATATAAAAGTTTAATTACTATTATATTATTATGAATTTTGAAATTCCAAAAGCAAAACCAACAACATTATGTTTTGGTACAATGTGTAAAAATGAAGAACATTGTATTTTAGATACACTTAAAAGTGTATATAAATTTATAGATTATTGGGTAGTTTGTGATACAGGTTCTACCGATAAGACATGCGAACTAATTACTGAGTTTTTTAAAGAGAAAAATATTCCGGGTAAATTATATAATGATGAATGGAAAGGTTTTCACATAAATAAAACCTTGCTATTTGAAAGATGTTATGATACAGCCGATTATTTACTTCATTTAGATGCTGATGAGTGGTTTATTGGTGATTTAAATAAAGAAGATATTGAAAAAAATAAAGCAGATATTTATATGATTACAAATAAAAGAGGTTCCAATAATTTTTCATGTTCTATGATATATAATAATAGATTAAAATGGAAATATTGTGGTGTTGCTCATAATATTATTAAATGTTTAAATAAAGATGATAATGATTTAACAAGATCTGATTATTTTTTAAAAACAGATATTTGGGTAAATACTGATGAGAGAGGAGCAAGAGCTCTTGATCCAAAAAAATATCATAAAGATGCAGAATTATTAAAAGGTCAATTTTTTGATACATTATATGATGACCCTGATGGATTAAATAACCGCTCATGTTTTTATACAGCACAAAGTTACATGGATTCAGGACAAAATGAAGAGGCATTAAATTGGTATTGTCTCTATTTAAAATTACAAAACACTTGGATTGAAGAAAGATATGAATGTTATTTACGTATATCCGAATTATTAATAAGATTAAAAAGACCATTTGAGGAGATTGAAAATCAAATTAATAGATCTATTAAAATTTTTCCAGATCGCGCTGAAGGATATTATATATTAGCATTACATTGTAATCTTATTGATATGCAAGAAAAAGCATACGAATTATTTATGAAAGCCCTTGATAAAGATTATAATGAGATAAAAGACAAATATACATTATTTGTAAGACCAAGAATGTATGGTAAATATATATATGATGAATTAAGTGTCTCTTGCTATTGGACAGAACGGCTTGAAGAGGGCAAAAAATATTTAGATAAAATCATTGATGACCCAGATTTTCAAGATCATAAAGAACGATTTATTGATAATTTAAAGCACTTTAATAAAAAATTAAATAAATAATCCAAATATTAGACATTTTATATTCAAATGTGTAATATTATTATTCTATCTTTTTAGTTTTCCATAACGCACAACAACGGTCCGATTTTTCATGTTCTGGTCTGTCATCTGTATAATAATATAATGCTAATGAAATTCTATCAGATGAGATTGATTTCCATAATTCAGGATGTCCATGATTAGCATCATCATCTATTTGAAATATTACAATTCTATTAAATATAGGTTCAATTGATTTTTCACATTTTGTCATTTCTTTATTCCATAATTCTAATTTTCCATTGAAATTTTCATCATAATTGCTATTTAAATATAATAAAAGATTTAATCTTCTATATTTTTTACTTTCTGAATGTATATTAAAATCAGCATGAATATCTAATTTGCCATTTTCCTTTATAATATGAATTCCGTTACCATGATTAAATTCATCTTTTTGTAAATTATTAATTCCAGTTATTATAGATAGCCATTTTAAAAAATCATCGCTTTCAAAATAATCTTTTGCTTGATTCGCATATTTAAATTTTGTAAAATCTCTACAACTAAATTTGTTTTCTTGAACATTATCTATTCCATAAACATTTTCAGGAGTAATTTCTGAGAAATTTAAATTTCTTATTTCATTTTCCATCTTCTTTAAAAAATCTGGATTAATAGTATTATCTAATACTATATGATTATATGGATTTTTATTTTGAAATTGTTCTTTAAGTTTATCAGTATCTAGGTCATAAATAGTTGTTTCAATTTGAGATAAATCTTCTATTGTATTAGATTTATTATCTAATATTTCATGCTGACAATTAGAATTAGCATATAAAAATTTAAAGTATTTTTCTAATTCTTTCTCGCTCGCATCTAACATACTAAAACATTTCATTCTATCGAACCCTTTTTCATTTAATTTTGCAAAAATCTCATCATGTGATAAATTGTTACTTAAAAAGAGGAAATCATTTCTAGGATTTTTATATAGTTCAACTAATTGTTCATTATCTATATTATCATTTATAATGCAATACTGTTTATCATAATCTAAATTAATAAGATCGTTACAATATTTGTGTGTATAATTTTCTCTCGTCCAAATTTTACTATGGTTATTTATATAGTGTTCATCTTCATAAGCAGATAATTGTTTCATTTTATCATTCACATGATACATCTCATAAAATTGTGGAGAAATATGGTTTGGGCCAATTCTATTGATTTCAGAATTTCTAATAAGAGAGAAATTATTATTATCATTATTCATATATTGAATATATCCTAATTTATTAATTTTTACAATTTTTGTATTAATAGCAGTTCGCAATAAAATTTCATAGTCATCACAAATTGGTAAAAATTCAGGATAATTGTCTAATTTTAGCAAAACATCGCGCCGCCAAATACGTGGATGATTTGGGCAACAAACTAATGCACTTAATGTTATATTATTGATATTTGGAGTTATATATACATATCTCCATTTATCATTATATTTTTGACAATAATATCCACCATATCCTTTACAAATATAATCTCCATACCAAAAATTATTACCATTCTCATATATATTAGTAAAATCCATATAGATAAACCCTACGTTATCGTCTTTATTAAATACTTCTGTTGCATCTGATAGACAATCTGGTAATATCTCATCATCATGATCTAATTCTAAAATATATTTACCGCGACAGAGAGAAACTGCTTCATTTTTAACATTACCAATATTTCCCGAGTTTTCACTTCTACAATATAGTCTAATTCTATTATCATTTTTACATTTCTCTCTTAAAAATTCGAAATGATTTTTTTCATAATTTAATGGTGTATCATCAATAATAACCCATTCCCAATGATTTAATTTTTGATTTAAAATGCTATTATAAACTCTATCAAACTTTTCCCATGTATTATAACATGTTGTAAAAATAGAAAATGTTGGTCGAATTAATTCTCTGTTAGATATAGCATTATTAACAAAACAATATGTTAATGTCTTATTAAATTCTTCTATATTTAGTACTCCATCTTGAGTTTTATGTATCCATCTATTTGATAAATTTTTAAATAATTTAGGTATAATAATTGAATGATATTCTTTTTCACTATCACCAAATGTAATTAATAGATGATAATTTGAATTATGTAATTTATTTAAGTCTTCAACATTCTCAGTTATATTAAAATTACAGTTATAGTCTTCATTATTTAATAAAGCATCTATATCTGAATATTTTTTATCTCTGAAAAATATTATATTTGGATATTTCATTTATAATTAAATTTAACTATATTATATTTAAATTATTAATTGTTTAAAATTATTAAAATAATATATTATAATATATGACATATTCTGAATATAATAGAAGGATAACTGGACAAACTTGTTGTTGTAAAGGAGACCCAGGACCAACTGGTCCACAAGGAGCAAATGGAGCACAAGGAGCAACAGGTGCACAAGGAGCCACAGGAGCACAAGGAGCCACAGGAGCACAAGGAGCCACAGGAGCACAAGGAGCTACTGGAGCAGGAACTACAGGAGCACAAGGAGCTACTGGAGCAGGAACTACAGGAGCACAAGGAGCCACAGGAGCCACAGGAGCACAAGGAGCTACTGGAGCAGGAACTACAGGAGCACAAGGAGCCACAGGAGCACAAGGAGCCACAGGAGCACAAGGAGCCACAGGAGCACAAGGAGCCACAGGAGCACAAGGAACCACAGGAGCACAAGGAGCAACAGGCGCACAAGGAGCCACTGGCGCACAAGGAGCAACAGGCGCACAAGGAGCCACTGGCGCACAAGGAGCAACCGGCGCACAAGGAGTAGAAGGTCCATTAAATCAAATTCTTCATACTGGACAAACCATAAATACCACCGCTGGCACGACTTCAGGTGCGCTAATTGACGAATTAGTATTTGATACCACAAGTGGTGGTAACAGCGAGTATGAAATCAATCTCAAATCAGTATTACCTTGGGCTTTCTCATCACCTCAAACATATAATAGCTTACCAAGCCAGGGCTCCGTCATTCCTGCAGGAAAATTTAATCAGTGCGTTTGGTTAAGAATAAAAAAACCACTTATTACGGACTTCACTCCGTCACCTGTGACAGCACCAGATGATGTATGGGTTCCATGTTATTGGCACGATGTGAATGCTACATCAGTAAATATTTCCATTAATTGGAACCATGCTTTTGAAAATAATAATCCTCATACACAGGGTGTACAACAAAATCCACAAATGAATACTTTCCTTACAACGGATCCAATTGGTATGCAACATATTCCAGTAGATCAAGGCTATCCATTTAGTTCTACGACATGGAATGCATCACTAGTAGAAAGAGCAGACTATATGTTCACAAATTGTCCAGGTCTATCACAGATACATGATTTTCCAGATAATAATACGCCATGGCAGTTTGACAGTATTGAAACTTGTGATTATATGTTTTGGAAGTGTGAAAATTTTCAATTTACACCAAATCAAACTTTAACGCAATGGAAATTTCCAGCAACAGTTGGTACAAGTGCTTCTCAAACAATTAGTATGAAATCTATGTTTGACGGTTGTATCAAATTTAATGAAGAAATACGATGGGAAAATCCATCAAATAATTCTACCACTAGAAAAGTGCGAGAAACAACTAAGATGTTTTATGATTGTTTTGAATTCACAAATGGACAAACATCTACACAATTTACATTTTCTACAGATAGTTTACTAGAGGCAGGTTTTATGTTTGGTAATTGTACAATATTTAATAGTAACATTAACTTTATTAACTCAAATAATACTCAAGTTCCTAATTTTAATAATACAATAAATTTAAATAATTCAAGTGGAATGTTTCAATACGCACTGAATTTTAATAATGGTGAGCCTGTAAATATTTCTGCACCAAATAGCCCATTAATAATGACAATGAATGGTAATAATAATGTATCTCAAATGTTTTTAAACGCAAGCAGTTTTAATCAAAAATTAAAACAAGAGAGCAGTGGAACAAGTAGTTCACTAATTGATTGGGACTTAACTGCATGCACTGATATGTCTAGTATGTTTCAAAATGCTGCGAACTTTAATAATGGCGATTCAACAACACCTTCATTTGGTATTCCTTTAATATTTAATAATACTGGTAATAATGTTACAAATATGGAACATATGCTCTCTGGTTGTTCAAGTTTTAATCAGAAATTATTAGTTGATCTTGGAGCAATTCCAGATGGTGTATTAAATATTTCTAATCCTTTAGAAAACATGTTAGCAGGAACTAACATGTCAGAGCCAAACTATACTGCTACATTACAGAATTGGATAGATTCACTAAGTGGTCATCCTTATACCAGCCCCCTAACAAAAAAAGTGCCATTAAATATTGAATTTACAAGACCATTATTTGTGACGACCCCTACACCTGGAACCTTACAGGCAGGTGCGGAAAATAAATTGTCTAGCCCACCGTGGAATTGGACATTTATTTAATAGTTTATATTGAAATTTAGAAAAGATAATTAATATTATCGCGTAGTTTACATAAAATAGATATTTGGATAATTATTTTGTTAAATTAAATAATATAGATATTATTTATAATGTCGTTTAACAACTGGAAAGGGTTTTCCTGGGATAATAATACATCTACTTTAGATGTATCAGCCGGTAATATCGGTGTTAATAGTGATATATACTTTAGAAATACTAACGCAACATTTAAAGGAACATATGATTCATTAAAAAACAAACCAAATCAAGGATACAAATACAAATATTCAAATAATTTGGTAATGAATAGTGTATCGTCGGGAACATTTAGATTTAATAAAAGTGATATTAAATTATCAACTAAATTTTCAATTAATAAATTAGACAATGAAGCGAATAATCTTATTAGTTTATTAGAATTATTTCATAAATCAAATAATAGTAGTAAATCGTTAGTATCTATTACAGATACAACAAATTATGAAAATAAGGTTGTATTTACAATTGAGAGTTTAGATAGTGAATCAACAAATCTAAAAATTTATAATATAAAGGATATTGTGAGGTTAAAAAATCAGTTTTCTAACAATGCGATATGCATGTTAGAGGTATCATTAATTGGTAATAAAGGTGATAGTGGTTTAAAAGGAGATCAAGGATTAAAAGGAGAACTAGGTGATCAAGGTATTCAGGGTCTTGAAGGATTAAAAGGAGACAAAGGTGATAAAGGAGACAAAGGTTTTGTCGGAGATCAAGGTATTCAGGGTTTAAAAGGTGACCAGGGTATTCAAGGAATTGAAGGATTAAAAGGTGAAATTGGTGATACTGGTGCAAAGGGAGAACAAGGTATTCAAGGTATTAAAGGAGATCAGGGTATTCAAGGATCAAAAGGTGATAATGGTGATACTGGTGTTAAAGGCGATCAAGGAGATCAAGGTGTAAAAGGTGATCAA